>WBZR01000461.1_pt1 | contig 65762 bp, 57 predicted proteins | sample 5204231 | NCBI WGS metagenome assembly WBZR01 (sample SAMN12412403, study PRJNA552823) | activated sludge metagenome | isolation source: activated sludge from anammox sidestream of wastewater treatment plant... | place: USA: Virginia | collected 2017-08 | reverse complement strand
CTATGATAGAGAAATGGGTATCTATTTAAAGAATGAATTCTTTTTCAGGACGGTTCATTGCCTGTCAACGGTTGACTGTCAACTTTTAACTTTTTTCGTTTTTCGCCTATCCCCTAATGGAACGGCAACCCCACCCCTTCCAAGGAAAGCAACGCCTGTTTGCGCCACAGGCCGCCGGCATAACCGGTTAGGCTGCCGTCCGAGCCGATCACCCGATGGCAGGGCACAATGATCGCGATGGGATTGCGACCGTTGGCATTCCCCACCGCCCGGCTCTGATTCCCACCAGCGCGGCCGATCTTTGCAGCCAGTTGACCATAAGAGATGGTCGTTCCATAGGGGATCGTCTGAAGCGCATCCCATACCTCCCGCTGGAAGGTCGTGCCACGCAAATCTAACGGCAGGTCGAATTCCCGGCGGCTGCCCTGGAAATATTGGGTCAATTGTCGCAGCAATTCTTTCAAAAGATCATCACGCTCAAACGAGATCTCATCTGTGTAGCCATATTTCAACGCCAGGGCTTTCAAGCCTTCCTCGTCCAGCAGATCGTCCAGGAAATCCAGACGAATCAATCCCTGTTCACCTGACACAGCAAACAATACCCCCAAAGGACAATGAATTTGTGTGATCCGGATCATACCATTCCTTTCAAACACGTAAACAAAGCCGTTGCTTAAGGTTGATTATATACTCTAGAAGCGAAAGATGCTTAAAATCCCGTGTTTTGATTATATTGTACTTTTTTTAACAAATAAAGTAATGATCGTGTATACTTATGTTACAAACAATCACATGTTGGGGAAAAAGGAGGTTCTATGGCAGAAGCAAAAGATGGTTGCGTGAAACCTTCCGCTGGGATTATTATGCCTGAAGCCGAGGTAGTAGCCGACCAACCGCAAGTGAAAAAGGAGGTTCCAAAAGTGTTAGCCAAAGTAGGCAAACCAGCCCCCGATTTTGAGCTAAGTGCTTATTTCGAAGGCGGGTTTAAAAATATTCGCTTATCCGATTACAAAGGAAAATGGATTGTCATCTGTTTCTATCCGGGTGACTTCACCTTTGTCTGACCGACTGAATTGTCGGCAGTTGCCGTCAAATACCCTGAATTACAGGAACTGGGTGTAGAAATTTTTGCCATTTCTACCGATAGTCGTTTTGTTCATAAGATCTGGCAGGAAGAAGAGCTCTCCAAGATGGTGGAGGGCGGCGTTCCCTTCCCGCTCCTCTCCGATGGTGGTGGACGGGTGGGCACAGTCTATGGTGTCTATGATGAAGACGCCGGGGTGGATATCCGCGGTCGTTTCCTCATCGATCCCGATTTCGTAATCCGTGCCATGGAAGTGATGACTCCCGAAGTGGGACGCAATGTCTCCGAACTCATTCGCCAGGTAAAGGCCTTCCAACATGTGGTCGCAACCGGCGAGGTAACCCCGGCAGGCTGGACTCCCGGCAAACCCACCCTCACCCCCGGACCTGATCTGGCGGGCAAGGTGTGGAAAGTCTGGAAAACAGATAACGCATTTTAGATTGTTTAATTCCCCAACATCCTGTTATGAGAGAGGCTGACCATTTCCGGTCAGCCTTTTGTTCTTAAACCCCATCTGCGCTTCAAACGCCACCAGCTCATTATCCACATTATTCCCTACCGCCGAGTAAACACCGGGTTGGTCCTGATGCTCGATCAGTTCAATCGAGACATGTTCCTCCGGTTTCACTTCATTGTTATAGTTGATCTGCAGCCAGTCGAGCTGGTGTTCATGCCAGAAATCGATCGGGAAACAGTCGCACAACCAGTCAAGATACTGGGTGTTGTTGACGTGCCCCATCAAATCCAGGCTGGAATAGTTGGCCTGGAAGGTGTGCTCAAGACCGCTTCCATTGGGGCGAGCGAGTTTTCCCAGGGTTTCATCCAGGATGAAGCGCCCGTCATTATCCGGCAAGCGGATGGACAGGGTGTCGGGTTTGACGAAATGCCGGGTTTGGGTGTTGACCAGCAGCCAGGCGGTAGTTGCCTGCGCCAGGGTCTCGCCCTGTTCGTTAGTAATGTTGTAATCACGCATACCGAAGATCTTCTGCTGCCAGCCGCGCGGCCAGGTCTCGGCGATGATGCGGGTACCTACCGGGGGAAATTGATGAAAATGCACCTTGGTACGCACCAGCACCCAGGCCAGGTTAATTTTCTGTAAGTTGTAATAATCCACCCCCAGGTGAAAGGAATGATGGACGGTGACTTCCTCCATTATCCGTAAGAGGGCTGCCGGTTTCCAACGCAGCATAAAGTCGGTATCGTGCGAGCGCACTTCAAATTTTTCCTGCCAGATTGTTTGTAAAGCCATGATGTTTCCTGAATATTATTTATTTTTCTCCTTATTTTACCTCACAGAATCGATGGGGAGCGATTACCCCTACTAGCTTTGCAAATAAGGGTTGGTTTTTCAACGAATTGGCCCAAGACTTGCAACAATATTCTCAAGATCAAAGAAAGACCGGCATCTGATTTTTCGCAGATTCTTTGTTTTACTCAGACTGGTCATCGAGGATTGACAGAAACGTCAAGAAAATTGGAGGACAATATGCAAATATTCTTAGTTTTAGCCCTGCTCATCGCTCTGGTTGCCGTTGTATTCACCATTCAGAACACAGCCATGGTCACGGTAACATTCCTGGTGTGGGATTTGAATCACTCACTGGCTTTTATTTTTGTTTTAGCTCTTCTAGCCGGTGTATTAATCAGCCAGTTTGTCTCCCTGCCGGGTCGGGTGAAGAAATCAGTGGAAAACACCAACCAGAAGAAAAAGATTAAAGATATGGACACCGAATTAATGAGCACCAAGGTTCGCCTGGAAGCACTGAAACAGGAATTGGAAATCTATCGTGGGAAGGTTGAGACGCCTGCTTCCGAGATGACAGTGGAACCGAATGGCGGCCCGGCTGCGAAGCGTTTTCTGAATGGTATCAAAGCCAAATTTAAGCCGTAAACCCTCCAACTTGATGGATCGTCAGCTCTGACTGACACTGCTTACCTCTCAAACATCCTCCCCAGAGTGTTTGAGGGGTATTGGATTTTAAAAACCATCCAGTTTTTCATGCTTTTCAGGGTTTCGTAAGCCCCAAGAGAGCACGGCGGGTAATCCGGGTCTCCATAGTCGACCAGAATGTATTGAATTTGCTGATCTGCCAGCCACCCCGGGTCGCAGACAAGATCAGCAGGATAAATGGGTACAATCCGGCGGGTGAAATGCTCGCCGAAGAGTCCATACTCGTAATAAACGAGCCCCTGTGTCGCGATGCCCAGCACGCCGTTCTCCGGCACAGTCTGATCCACCAGATAGATCATCTCCTTGGTGTCATAGGATTGGGCGCTGATGGAGTCGAAGCGGTGCTGCTTCCAGAAAGCTTTATAACCCCAGAAAGACTTGGCAGGGTTGGCATAAATTGACATAAAAAGAGTAAAAAAGGATAGGAGCGTGATGACAGCGATCAGAATGTAACGCTGACGAGGTTTAACCCTTTCCAATGGAAGCACGAGTCCAATAGAAAGCATAGCGAATAATGTGATGAAATAGCGACCATCATAAGGCGTCCAGGCGGATCGCAGGAAGGAAAACGAAAGTGGTACTGTCAGTAGAAACAAACTGGTGAGAATGAGCAACGGAGATTTTCGTCGAAGAGTTGCCCATAGGATAAAAATTGAAACCATAAAAAACACAAACATTCCCAATAATCCAAACCAGGAAGAATCCTCAGACAAGGGCAAAATTTCTTTGTAACGAAAAACATGTTGATTAAGTTGGGAGCGATCCACTTCCAGAGAAAAACCAGTGATTGAGGCGATTCGGTTTGGCAACCAGGCTTTCATTTGCATGAGTTTGGTGAAAAAAGGCTCCGGGGTTCCCTCAAAATCGATTATCTGGTAGGCCCAGCGGCCAGCCATCAATATTGTGTGTTCCACAGCAGAAGTGTTTTCCTGCAGTTCGCTTTGCAGGAGCAGGCTGCCGCTTCTGGGTGCATCCGGACCCAGGAATGAGCCAAAATGAACCCGGTTACTGATGAAGACCGGCGAGCTGAACAGGAAAAATGCCAGTAGAGAGGCCGCACCCAGGATAATAAACTCTTGCAAGTTGATCTTTTTGAAAACCAGCCAACAAAGCAGGAAGAAGATTGCCAGCCCGGGCAGGTAGCCACCCACCGAGTAATTGGTACCGATCGAGAGCCCGATCGCCAACCCGGAAAGGATCAGGTAGCCGGAATTTTTCTCCTTCAGGTGCTGGATGAAAAAATAGACGGCTGCCAGCAATAGAAAAGAGCTGACATGGTCATGCCGGGTGGAGGTGAAGTTCAATTGCACCACCGGGAAGGCTGCCCAGGTCAGCGCGGCGAGCAATGCCAGGCTCTTTTTTGAAGTCAGCTCCTTTCCCAGCAGGTAAATCACCACCGCCGACAGATAGCCGCTTACATAGGCTGGTAAACCCAGCAGATGTTCCCCCCGGGTGAAGAGCAATGTCCAGTAACTGATCAGTTCGGCGTTCATCGGAAAGGTTAATTGCCAGAAAACTTTGGTGTTCCAGGGCAGCCAGCTGCCGGTTTGCAGCCACATCCCGACCCGCGCCAGATGAATAGCTAACGAATCGTTGTTGTTGGGCGGCACACAGAGCACATAGATCAAATTGAGTAAGGCGACACCGGCACTGACAAGAAAGAAAATTACCACGGGGAAAGAAAGTTTCTCTTCCTTTAAGTTAATCTTTGGAAAAGGAAAGGGAAATAATGCACAGGCGGGGGTTCTGACAAAATGGGTAAATAGATACGCGAGCACTGCCAGGAGGGCTTCCAGTCCTAACACAAACCAAAGACTGTTCATACGGTATACCAGGCCAGAGAGAGTCATCACCAGAATGACGAGGGCCATCCAGATCAGAAAGCCGCCCAGGAACCAATCCAGCCATTGGCGGTAACGGATGTAGCGGTTGAGCTGTAGGCTAATGAACAGGAAAAGCCCCAAAGAAAGAATCAACAAAAGCAGGTTCATGCCATTAATTTCGGGAATTGCTGAAAAAAGGATTCACTTGCCATGGGATATTCACATTTTATCACAGGTAGCATTCTGGTATGGTTGGGGACTTGCTTATTGACTCTCGCTTCAAAATCATTATAATTTAAACTGGTATGACCTCTTACCATATAGATAAAATTCGATCTTTTTCTCCAGAGCGAGGTTGACATGCAAAATCCGGATGGTCGCAAAAATCTATGGGCGGATATCACCCAGCCCTGGGACGTGGTGGTGATTGGCGGCGGCATTGTTGGGGCGGGAATCTTTCGCGAAGCAGTGGAACTAGGGCTGCGTACTCTGCTGGTGGATGCGCATGATTTTTCATCTGGCACCTCCAGCCGCTCTTCGAAAATGGTGCATGGCGGTTTCCGCTACCTGAAGAACGCTCAGATCAAGCTGACGCTGGATTCTTCACGCGAGCGCCAACGCCTGATTCAGGAAGGCCAGGGGTTGATTGAACCCTTACGGTTTAACCTGGTCAATTATCAGGACGACCGTATGCCTGGCTGGGTTTTTGGGTTGGGGCTGATCTTTTATGATCTGCTGGCAATGCGCTGGAAGCATTCCCGTTTATCCCCGGCATATTTGCATGAGATTTGCCCGCAATTGAACCAGAAATTGTTGTCCGGGGGCTATGGTTTTTATGACGCTCAGACGGATGACGCCCGGTTGGTGTATCGGGTGATTCAGGAAGGGATCCAGGCGGGCGGGATGGCTTTGAACTATGCCCGGGTGGCAGGTTTGCTGCGCAATCATCGGGGCAAGATCTGTGGCGTGCAGCTTAAAGACCAGGTAAGCGGGCTGGAGCATGAGTTGCGCGCCGGGTTGGTGATCAACGCCAGCGGTGCCTGGGCGGATGAACTGCGTGGCCAGATTGGAAAAACTCCACGTCTGCGCTTGTTGCGCGGCAGCCACCTGATCTTTTCTCAGGCACAAATTCCGCTTGAGACGGTCATCAGCTTCCTGCACCCGGTCGATCAACGCCCGGTATTTGCCTTTGACTGGGAAGGTGCTACCCTGGTGGGTACCACCGATGTGGATCATGGCGGCCCCATGCTGACAGACCCCAGCATCTCCGCCCGGGAGGTGGACTACCTGATGACGGCAGTCCGGCATATCTTTGATTGTCTGGATCTTACAGAGGGAGACATCCGCTCGACCTTTGCCGGCGTTCGTTCGGTACTGGATACCGGCAAAGCTGACCCCTCCAAAGAAGCGCGTGATGAGATCCTCTGGGATGAAGATGGTTTGATCACCATTACCGGCGGGAAGTTGACCATGTTCCGGCATATGGCGCAGCGCACCCTGCGTTTTGCGCGCAAATATTTACCGGAGAAAATCGAATTTGAACCTCGTCAGCGTGCTTTAGACGCACTGGATGAGCAAAAGCTAAACAGCGTTTATGAGAATCCCCTGCTCTCCACCCAACAAAAAATTCGGCTGATCGGGCGCCATGGAATGTTTACCCCGGAACTGCTATCGATCAGTCTACCTGCTGAATTGGAAACGATCCCTGAAACCCTCACCCTCTGGTCGGAGTTGAAGTGGGCTGCCCGGCAGGAACAGGTTGTCCATCTGGAGGATTTATTGTTACGGCGTACCCGCCTGGGTATCTTGCTGCCGGAGGGTGCACGGGAGATTCTGCCGGCAATTCGAACAGTATGTCAACCAGAACTGGGCTGGGAGGATGCCCGCTGGCAGACAGAAGAACAGGCTTACTTGGCTCTTTATGAGCGGGCTTACTCGCTTCCGCAGGTAAACTTTGCATGAAATTCAGAATAAATCATAAGCACGCTCCTTTTCCTTTGAAGATTTTACCCAGCCCCTCTATAATCAGAATTGGGTCTGGTGGTTGTGCTGGACTGAAATTTTTCCAATCAGATATCACCTGGACCACATAACGATGGATTTCAAAGGAATGCGATTATGAATTTTTCTCCTATCACGGTACTGGATGTCAGCCAGTTTAATTATGCCGAACGGGTCTGTGCTGCAACTTTACAGGGATTGGTGAACCGCACCGCTCCCCGCCTTTATCTGGATTACGGTATTTATGATGACCCCACTGCCAGGCGTACCAACGAAGATTTTATGGATGACGAAATCTGGTATGGGAAGTATCGCGACCTGCTCGGGCATCAGGATCAGCGCAATCTGGATTATTATCAGGCGAAATATAATCTGGATTTTGTTCAATCCTCCAGCCTTGCCGCTGTAATCGAGCAATTTCGGGAGGATGTAAACGGGCTGGTCATTTGGGATGAAGAACTGCCGGATACGGTCAACCTGGCTTTGATGATAGCGGCTCAGGATCACTTACTGCCGGTGGATGTTGCGCTGGCGGAAAAGTTGTCGGCGGCGGGCTGGCAGGTGAAAGAGGATCTGCGGAAGCGCTGGGCCGATCGCGTCAGCCTGTATCAATGGGCTTTTGAGAAATACTTCCAGCGCTGCAAACCTGGGGTGCTGGCTTGTGTAGAACCGGGCTGGCTGCGTACTGAATTCCTTGATTACGTTGTCAAAGAGAAGATTTTTGTTTACAGCCTTAATTCCAGTGCTGGCGGAATTGGCGCTCAATTGCTGCTTTTATTGTCTTTCGGACCTCCTACCCTGCGCGAGTTCCTGTTCCGCTTCTCGTTGGACAAACCCATTCGCAAGCTGGCACTGAGCTGGATGGGATGGAAATCACCAGAGGTCAAGCTCTCCAATAGCCTTCAAAAGGCGGTCAAAGCCCAACCTTTTCCAACCATCTTTGGCTGGCACACGCTGCGGGATAATGAACTGACCTTCATGCTGCAGCTTTCCGCCAATGGCCTGCGCCTGGTGCCTTCTCACCTGGCAGGGAATTTCTCTTTTCATTCTGGACTGCCGGCTTCCGGAGTCAAACAGAAGCCTTCTGGCAAGCCACCCAGACTTGACCCGCAAGGCATTTACCTGACCTTTACGCTCTCGGATGGCGATCAGTTGATGATGATGCATTCTGGAGAGCTGGGTAACTGGCATAGTCCCCTACGCGGAGAAGTGCCCTTCAACTGGGAGACGCAGCCCTTATTGACCGAGATTGCTCCGGCGCTGCTGGAGAAGTACATTTCGACCGCCACTCCTAACGACTGTCTGATCGCCGGGCCTTCCGGGGCGGGCTACATCGTCCCGCCGCTGGCTTCCCATCTGGATGCTTATATGGTTGAAACGGCGCGGGTTTGTGCCCTTTCCGGCATTGAGATCGTTACCACTTATGTCGCCGATCCGCCTGCCAGGGTGCTGCGTGTGATGGCTGCAAACCAGGGAGAGATCAAAGGATTTCTGGCGGGCTATGCAGTGGTGAGCCGTGCCCCGCTGCAACTGGTAGCTGGTATCCCGATCGTTGCCAACCAGTTTCCCAAGGTAGACCAGGTCTGGCTGAGTGCTGAAGACCTGTTGGCGAAGGTGCGTGAAGAAATCGAGCGAGTGACCACCACCCCCGCTTTTATTGGGATACACCTGTTTGCTTACCGCACCACCTATGCAGATATTGTCCAGTTTGCCAGGGAAATGCAACATGAACATGTGCATATCCTCAGGGGGGATGATTTTTTGGAGCTGGCCCGGCAGGTATTGAAAGGAGATTTGCATGTATAACACTTTTTCTCAGGATTACGATCGCTTTGTGAACTGGCAGGGGCGCCTGGCGTATGAACTGCCCTTCCTTGAAAAGCAAATCGACCAGCTTAAAGGACAATTAGGACGCCCGCTGGATATTTTAGATACTGCCTGTGGTACCGGCATGCATGCCATCGCGCTGGCGAAATTAGGACACCAGGTCAGCGCTGCCGATCTTTTTCCGGAAATGGTGGCAAAAGGGGAGGAGAATGCCCGCACAGCCGGTGTGCAGATTGATTACGCCGCTGCCGGTTTGGGAGACATGCAGGCAACCTGATCCTGACCGCTATTCGCCCATAAAGAAGGACCCTCGATGAAAAAAAATAAAAACTTTCAACCCCCCTGGCTCGAACGGGCTGCCCCACCCCGTTCGTATCGCAGCCTTTATAAATGGGGCGATCCGGCCGGGTTTAAACATCCCAACCAGGGGATGTACCGCATGTTGAAGGATGTGTTTGAGCTGGATGACCAGGATTTTAACGCCCCGCAAAATACCGGGCTGGAAGAATTTACGGAAAACATACCCTGTGGGCTGGAAGAACGCCATATCCGTTTCCTGCAGGAGTTGGTGGGCGGAGAAAATCTGACGATCGATAGCTACCAACGCACCAAAAAATCCTATGGCGCCGGTATGATCGACGCATTGCGTACCCGCCAGAAGATTTTCGAAAATCTGCCGGATGTGGTGGTTGCCCCCCGGCAAAATGCGGATATAGCTGCCATTCTGGCTTATTGCCAGCAAGAAAACCTGCCCGTGACGATCTATGGTGCTGGCTCCACGGTCACGCGTGGGGTGGAAGCAGTCAAAGGCGGTGTCTGTCTGGATATGAGCAAACACATGAACAAAGTGCTCGAGTTCAATGAAATCAACCAGACCATCACTGTCCAGGCTGGCATGCAGGGGCCGGTGCTGGAAGACATCCTCAACCAGGCGCCGGTTAAATTGCAGGCTAAACGGCGTTATACTTGCGGACATTTCCCGCAATCCTTCCTGCATTCCAGCGTGGGTGGCTGGGTGGTGACGCGCGGCGCCGGGCAGAACTCGACCTATTTCGGGAAAATTGAAGACCTGGTGCTCTCGCAGAGGTACATCACCCCAATTGGCGAGTTGCAAACCCCTGGATATCCGCGCTGTGCAACCGGCCCGGACTTCAACCAGATCATGCTTGGGTCGGAGGGCTGTTTCGGGGTGTTGAGCGAGGTCACTCTGAAGCTGCACCGCTACCAGCCCGAAAACACCCGCCGTTTCAGTTACCTTTTCCGGAATTGGGAAGATGCCCAGCAAGCGGTGCGCGAGATCATGCAGGCGGAAGCTGGTCGCCCCTCGGTCTTTCGCCTTTCAGACCCGGAGGAGACGGATGTAGCCATGCGCATGTACCATATTCATGGTTCGCTGGCCGATGGCATCTTAAAAGCATTGGGATACCTGCCCATGCAGCGCTGCCTGCTGCTGGGGTCCTGTGATGGGGACAAAGGCTATACCCGTCTGGTGAATCGCAGCCTGGGGAAAATTGTCCGCAAATATAACCCCTTTCCGCTGACCCTTTTCCGGGTCACCCAGCGCTGGGAGAAAAGCCGCTTCACCGACCCCTACCTGCGCGAGGATTTGATGGATTTTGGCATCCTGATCGACACCCTGGAATGTGCAGTCACCTGGGAGCAACTTCCCAGGGTGCACCAACAGGTGCGTCAATTTGTTAAAAGCCACCCACGCACGGTCTGCATGACTCATCTTTCGCACGCCTATCCCCAGGGCACGAATTTATATTTTATCTTTATCACTAAAACCACAAATATCAACGAATATCTGCATTTACAATATGGAATACTGCAAGCCATTCAGGAATCCGGAGCTGCGATGAGCCATCATCATGGCATTGGAAAACAAACCGCACCCTGGCTGGAAGGGCAGATTGGCAGGGCAAATATGGATATCATTCGCACGCTCAAGCAGCATTTTGACCCGCACAACATCATGAACCCCGGCGGTACCCTGGGGTTGGATATGAACGATGAGCAAAGACAGAAAAGGTGGGGGAAAACCTCACAATCACCTGATAATCACCGCCAGCCCGCTTAAAGCTGTCACCTACAAATAAATTGGTTCTAATCACCACCATCGCCAACACATCTACGTTTAGTCTATAGGAAGGGAAAGCGTATCAGTCACTGTTGGCGCGGCTGAGAGGTGCCACAGGCGGCCGTTGCATCGGTGCGCGCAGCAGATCGCGTTTGGTATCGAGGTAAATGGAAAACTTGCTGCTTGTGCCGGAGGATCTGGTTGTTCATCCTGAGATTGGAAATATATTTTTCTTAATCAGCTCTTAAAGATAATGGTTTTGTTTTGCCCAATCGACAGCTTTCTTTAAAAATGATCTTGCCAGGTCGTAATTCCCATCATTGGCAGCTTCAAGGGTTCGGGAAAGAAGTTCATCACCGGCCTGTGCGAATACCTGCTGCCTGGGTGCTTTAAGCAGGCGGGCGTAATCCAGCGCTGCCTGGGTTTGGAATTCCTGTAGACTTATTTCAATGAGCGTCCACAATCCAAACCAGCGAAATGGATAATAAATACTCCAGCCTGTTAATGCCTGCTGGTTAAGAGCTTTCGCCCGTTCGAAATCGTTTTGTTTCCAGGCAACCCAACCCAAGTTTGCCAATGCAGAAGTCACATAACTGTTGAAATGCTCGCGTTCGCATAATGCCAGGCTGCGTTCAGCAATCAGGCGGCATTGCTCTTCCTGCCCGGATCGGCGGTAGGCAGTAGCCAGGTAAGTGAGGTTGAGAATCTGTTGTTCGATATAGCCAATCTGCTCTGCCAACTCCAGCGACTCCTTAAAAAGTGGAATTGCTTCATCGCAATTGCAGAGTAGATATTGGCTGAAGGCATATCCAAAGATGCCGCGTGTGCGCACTTCTAAATTGTTCCCTTTGCGTCCATGTTCCAAATGCCGGATTGCATCCCGATTGGCAAACACAAAGCGGGCGTCTTCACCGGCTTTGAAATAATGTTCAATCGCTTGTCTGTAAAGCCCTGCTTTTTCAAAGTGACTGGCGATCAGGGCACTTTCCGCGTTTTCGGCTAAAGCTCCTTCGGCAATTCGCCGGTGAAGCGTTTTCCTGCGGGCGGGAGAAAGTAATTCATAAGCAGCATCCTGCAATTTGCCATGTGTAAAACTATATTCATCCTCGGACTGAACCTGTACAATCCGGCGTGACCAGAGCTCATCCAATGCCTGAACAACTTGGTTTTCATTGTACTGGCTGGCATCCAGCAGTTGAGAAAAATTGAATTCACGTCCAATCGCAGCTGCCAGCCCGGCCAGATCGTGTGCTGCCGGAGAAAGCTGGTTTAGCCGCCTCACCAGAACAGACCGTAAGCTGGAGGGCATAGCTCTCTCAGATTTGAAATCCCCGGTTCGCAGCATTTCCACCGCAAAAAAGGGGTTGCCTTCGCTTTCAGCAAAGAGCAGGGCTTCTGTTTCTGCGTTCAATTCTTTTCCGAGCAAGTCACTGCCAAGCAATGCCAGATCAGCCTGGGTTAAAGGTTGGAGTTCAATTTCCCGAATTTGGCTGCGAGACAGCAAACTATTGCGCAACTGGTTTAAGGGGTGTTCAGTGTCCAATTCCTCTAATCGAATGGTTACCAGAATGAGCAACTTTGAACCTGGATCGTAACGCAGAAGAAAATGGATAAACTCCAGTGTTTCCTGGTCGCTCCATTGAATATCGTCCAGAAATAGAATGCGAGGGACCTCTGAACCAAGCAGTCCGCGGGCTAAGGCTTCAAACAACCTTTGTCGCTGCCATTCCTGGGTTTCTGGTGGCACTTCTCCGTTTTCTTCTTCCAATTCAGGTAACAAACGCGAAATCTCTTTAATCCAGAGAGGTTCCAGTTTATCCATTTCTTTGTAATGCCTGAGCGCTCGCAACCAGCTTATGATGGGTGCAAATGGCAGGTTCGTCTCCATGGCATAGCTTTGTGCTTCTGCTGTCAGAATTCCCTGGCGGCGGGCCCATTGCAGCAATTCGCCTGCCAGGCGCGTTTTGCCGATGCCGGCTTCTCCCTGGATGGCAACCAAAGTGGGCTGACCTTTTTGAACAGCCGTCCAAACCTCCCGCAAACGGTGCCACTCCTCTTTTCGTCCAATCAGCCGCGTTCTCTCCCGGGCTGTTTTTCTCATAGACTGTTCACCGGTTTCGATTCCGGCACCGATAAGCTGCCCATAAAGCGATCGGATCTCCTGCCCTGGTTCTACCCCCAGTTCGCGCATCAGGGTGGTGGCGCAGGTATGATATACCTGCAAAGCGCCAGCGCGGTCTTCCTTCAAAGCGTAAAGGCGCATGGAAAGCAGATAAGCAGGTTCGTTGAGCGGATCGTTGCGGAGGATACGTTTGACGATATCGATTGCTTCTTCATAGCAACCATGATCCTCGAGCAATCTGGCGAGTTGTGTTAAGGACCCTAAATAGGCTTGATATAACTCCTCCCGGTGAGTAAGAACCCAATCTTCGGAAAATCCGGGCAGAAGTTCACCCTGGTAGGAGGTGATCGCTTCCTGTAATAGGCGCATGCGTTCTTCATCCTGGGCCGATTTGGCTAAGACCAGCGCGTTTTTGAAGCGCTGAACATCCAGATGAATGGTGGTTGACGGTTGGCAATAAATGGAAAGATTGTCAACTTCCAGGAAGTGATCTGCCTCAGGATAAGTACGGCGTAACAGGTGCAGAAGATTGCGTAAATTCGTGCGCGCCTGCGCTTCACTGGAATCCGGCCAGGAAAGAAAAGCGAGCTGTTTGCGGGAAACAGGAGCAGAAGGGTTAAGGAAAACATAAGCAAGCAAGAGTGTCAGACGATCGGCATGTGAAGTTTTCAAATCCCGCCCATTGTGGGAAATGCTAAAACCTCCCAGCAACCGAATTTCCAGTTCTGTCATCTGCCTGCCTTGAATTGTAGCGTGATTATAGCAAATTTGAGGTATGGATTCAAAAAAAGGTCGAAGGTAATTGATGCGTCCATCCCCGACGAATTGATCGCGGCAGGATTTGAGCGGCACAATGCCATCTCCAGCCGCAACCGTCCAGATATCTTCATACCACTCGCCGTTGACGGTGGCATCATTGGCAAAGTAATCGGTATAGGGCAACAGCACATCCTCTCGGGATGTCCCGGTACGATTAACTACCGCGGTTGCAGTCAACTCGCTTGCCCCGCAGATAACCGTAGTGCCGGTCAGACTGGCGAAGGGATTGGACTCCAAGCTGGACGCTTCTATTGAACCCCTAGCTGCTGAAAGAGCGCCGGCATTTCAAAGTAAATGCGCCCGCGTTTAATTTTGCCGTTTTCTATGTCGTAGACAACAGATAGCGGAACCCGCACATCCTTACCGGTGGCGGGGACGCCAGCAAATTCACCGATATGCTTGCCGACAAAATCGCCTTCCCAGAGAGCGTTGTTCTCGCCAAAAATTGTGACGCGTGGTTCGGCGTTTGCCTCAAAAGCAACGTGGTAGAAATAATTTAACATCCCGAGCACAGCTTCTTGCCCATGGCTTTCCTGGCCGGTAGCCATCACCGTAAAGACAACATCATTGGTCATTGTGATGGCATCCTTATGATTTGACTCAAAGTAACGTTTTACTGTTGATTGCGTCGTATTAATTGACATGATCTAACTCCTTTATAAATGGATTCAAATAGTATCCATAGTATAAAGATGGAGCGTTTCAAAAGCGTTTTGCTTTGTGAATATTTTTACAAAAATCAGACGGCATTTCCCCGCCTGCCCGACACGGTAGTGGGCAGTGACTCCAATAATTCAGTTTTAAAAGATAGGTTTTGAACCCGGCTACCCAAAAATCTCATTCCGGATGATGTTGGCCAGGGGAGTGACGGCGCCGGTAGTGTTGGCTAACAGGGTGATCTGCAGGTTGATTTCCGGGTAGTAGGCCGAGTAGGATTCCACGCCCGGGTCTTCACCCCAGACTGAGTAACAAGTCGGGCCGGCTAACTGGTCGATCCAGACACCGTAGCCATAATGGTACGGGCTATCCGTTCGCGTTTGAACCTGTGGATGGATCATTTGCGCGAGGATATCAGTGTTGAAGTAGGTGCAAGAGAAGAGAGCTTTCCAGAAGCGCCCCAGGTCGGCTGCGGTGGTGAATGCCCCGCCATCGCCCTGACCGACCACCGGAATGGAGAAGATGTTCGAGCGCCAGGTGCCATCTGGTGCGAGGAGGTACCCTGTGGCGCAATGCTCTGGCAAACGATCACTGGCGAAATAACCGGAAGATCGCATCCAGGCTGGCCCGAAGATTTTCTCTTCGATGTAGCTTTGAAAAGATTGGCCGCTGACTTGCTCGACGATCAAGCCCAGAAGAATAAAGCCCAGGTTGTTATACCCAAAACGCACTCCAGGCGAAAATTTCATTTCCTTGCCTTGAATAAAGGGAAGAAAATCCAGCGCTGTGCGCATCCGGTAGACCGGCACATCCCGCCAGCAGACCTCGTAATCCTCTTCGAGTTCCTCATCGAAGTAATCGGGAATGCCGCTGGTATGGGTCAGTAAATGCCGCAGGGTGATGCGAGCGTCCAGGTTGGGCAACAACCCGGGCAGCAGCCCTGCGATGGGCTGTTCGAAAGCCAGTTTCCCGTTGGAGACCAACTGGCAAATGGCCGTAGCGGTAAAGATTTTACTGCTGGAGGCAATTCCGAAGCGGGTGTTCAAACGGTTGGGGAGCTGGTCGCTGCGGTTCGCTAATCCATAAGCGTGCGAAAAGAGGGGTGCATCCTGATAAGCTATATGGATGATCCCGTGGAAGGGCATCTGCCGCAGTTGTTCTTCAATAGCTGCCGTCAGAGTTTGGAAGTTTAGCTCACCCATTGTGCGCCTCTGAACTGTTATCTAAGCGTCTCAGCCAGCTTAAATATTGAAGCGGATATTGAGGATATCGCCATCTTTGACGATGTATTCTTTGCCCTCCAGCCGCAGCTTGCCTTTGGCTTTGACTTCATTCATGCTGCCGAACGCCATCAAATCCTCGTAGGCGACCACTTCCGCCCGGATGAAGCCCTTTTGCAGGTCGGTATGGATCACGCCGGCGGCTTCGGGAGCCAGTGCCCCGGTGCGCACCGTCCAGGCGCGGCACTCATCCGGCCCAACAGTGAAGAAGGAGTGCTGCCCCAACAGATCATAGGAATACTTGATCATGCGGTTGAGGCTCAATTCGGTGATCCCGTATTCAGCCATGAACATTTTAGCATCCTCTGCAGAGAGCTGCGCCATGTCCATCTCCAGCTTGCCCTGCAGGTTGACCACCAGGCTGTGCTGGTGCGGATAAGGGATGGCGGGGGCAGTCTGCCCTTCGGAAAGGTTCAGAAGCACCATCACTGGTTTCAGACTGAGGAAGCCAAACCCGGATAAGCCAGCCAGTTCATCCACGGTCATTTCCAGGTCTCGCAACGGGGTTTCTTCATTTAAAGATGCCTGCATGCGCTCAAACAGATGAATATCGCGATCAATCGTGGCTTTGTCCCGCCCGGCGCCTTTTTTGCGCTCATCCGCCAGTCGTTCGAGCTTACGTTCTACAAAAATGAGATCATTGATGATGAATTCGCTGTCCATCATCTGCAGGTCGCGCAGGGGGTCGACCGAGCCTTCCTGGTGGGGCACGTTGTCATCTTCAAAGCAGCGCAGCACGTGGATGAAGCCATCCATCTGCGTGAGCTGGTTCAGCAGACTACCGGAGATGCCGCTCTTTCCGCTGCTGCCATCCAGCCCGGCGATGTCGGCATAGGTGATTTTGGCATAAATGGTCTTTTTGGGGTTGAACAGGGCGGAGAGCTTGTCCACTCGCGGATCCGGTACGTCCACCACGGCGGTGTTGACCTGTACGCGTCCGGCAGAAATGCCGGTTGGGACATCCCCGCGCGTGACCGCGTTAAAGATCGTCGTCTTTCCAGATTGGGGTAACCCGATTATTCCTAAACGCATATGATTTCCTTGACCCTTCCGGATTTTTTAGATATACTCTGCACTATTCAAGAGCCGAAGTGGCGGAACAGGCAGACGCGCACGACTCAAAATCGTGTACCCTCGGGTATGTGGGTTCGATTCCCACCTTCGGCACTCAGCGATTATAACATAGGGTCGTTCTCTGATAAAAGTTGGTTTCAAACCAACTTTTTTAGTTAAGGCAGGGGATTAAATCAAGTAACGGGTACGCTCGTCCTGATTTAAAGCCTGATAAATCTGATCCAGTTGTGCGCGGCTCTGGGCGGTAAAGAGGACAGTTACCGAGGTGAAGTGACTCTCCTGGCTCTTTTTGGTGGTGACCGCTGCTTCGTCTAAGTCCGGCACGAACGATCGCACGGTATCAATCACAAATTGACGATAATCGCCCAGATCCTCGCCTATGGCTTTGAGAGAAAAAGGGCAAGGGAATTCAAAAATTTCGGGATGATTCTGCATAATAAGTCCAGTTTATTTGGATGAGTTTATCACAGAATAAACCTGTAAACCAGCCAGCAGCTTGTATGTTCCATCAAGAACCTGAGGGGTATTTTACTGGAATTTTTTCCCTTCTCATTGTATACTTTTTAAATTCAAATAAAAAATCATTGAATTAAAATTTCAGGTTTGAGGATGGCACATGAAAGTATCAGTTTCACAACAAGATTTGGCACATGGTTTAAGCATGGTTTCCCGGGCAGTTTCTCCTCGCAGCACGTTGCCGGTTCTGGCAAATGTTCTGATTGCCACCGATGAGGGACGAATCCGTCTCTCTGCCACCAATCTTGAACTGGGTATCTCCTGCTGGATCAAAGCCGTGGTGGAAGAAGACGGCTCCATCACCATTCCAGCGCGTACCATCTCCGATTTGGTGGGAACCTTGCCGGCCGATCGGGTAGAAATGAGCCTGAATGAACGCACTCAAACCCTGAACGTACGCTGTGGCACCAATACCACCGACATTAAAGGTATCGACGCCCAGGAATATCCGCCCTTACCTTTGCCTGAAAAATCAGGGGGGATTGAATTAAATGTGGCTGAAATGAAAGAAATGATCCAACAGGTGGCTTTTGCAGCCTCCTCGGATGAAGCCCGCCCGGTCTTGCAGGGTGTCCTGACGCAAATTGAAGGCACCGCCATCACGATGGCAGCAACCGATGGTTTTCGCATTTCAGTGCGCTCTTCCAGTGTGTCCAACCCGACCAACCGCTCCATCTCGGTGATCATCCCGGCGCGCGCAATGAACGAACTGGCGCGGATTGCCACCAATGGGGATGCCACCGTGAGCATGAGCATTCCGGAAGGTCGCGGACAGGTGGTTTTTAACCTCAAGGATGCCGAGCTGGTCTCCCAATTGATTGAAGGCAACTTCCCGGATTATAAGGTGATTATTCCCCGCAGTTACAAAACGCACACCATTCTCTCCACACCCAATTTCCAGAAAGCCTGCCGGCAGGCAGAGATTATCGCCCGCGACGGCAACAACATCGTGCGGCTGCATATTCAACCTAAGGAGGATGGCCCGGGCATGGTGGAGTTATCCGCCACGTCAGAGGAAACCGGAAATTCTGAGGTGCAGATCGACGCCAATATTGATGGCGATGGGTTATTGATCGCTTTCAACGTGCGTTATCTGCGCGAAGTGCTGGATGTGATTAAAACTCCCAGTGTGGCACTGGAAACCAATGCCAATAACACCCCGGCGACGGTCAAACCGATCGGAGAAGACGAGTTCACGCATGTAATCATGCCCATGCATTTGGGATAAAGACAATTTGTTCTATCAGCACTGATTAGCCAGATTATCTTTGAGTTAATGCTTCCCTGATCTGATTAACGAAGGGAAAAGACCTGAATGGTATCCAATTCAAATTCCTCAGACCGGCTGCTGACCATTTATCTGGCATTGGGGCAATACCCGATACTTTCTAATAAAATTCGGGCCAGAATGCGGCAATTTATGATTGACCAGGGAGTGATTCAAGCGCATTCTTTTGAAACCCAGGTACGTGAAATTGCGAATCAATCCCAGGAAAGAGAAGGGATTTACGATCCCTTTACGGAAGAAGACTCGGATGTTTGGGAAATGCGAATGCAACGGGTGCGTGACCAATTGACGGATGTCCTCTTCAGTCAACGACTGCCAATTGAGGAATTTGAGCGCATCATTCTCACCCTTCTCTCCGAACGCGGCATCCCTGAGCAGGATTATTTATTGTCCTTCAACCCGGAATTGGCACCGCAAGAGATCGTTTTTGAACAGGCGCTGATGTTCGAAAAGCTTGACCCTCAGAAGCGCAGCCAATATGAAGCCCGTATGCAGGAAACCAAGGTTGTTTTGATTCGTAACCTGATCAGCGACCAGTTGCAGTATGTGAATGTTGCTAAAGAATGGTTCACTCTGGGAGATTTGCTGGATATTCGCAAACGGAAGATTGGCGCCGGAAAAATTGGCGGGAAAGCCGCAGGGATGTTGCTGGCGCATCGCATTCTAACCGATTCAGAAGAATTTGAACTTAAGCCCTGCATGCGGGAACCGGAATCTTTTTTTATTGGGTCAAATGAATTTTATACTTACATGACCATTAACGACCTGACCCACTGGAATGATCAAAAATACAAAACCGAAGAAGCGATGCGCACCGAATACCCACAGATCATTCAGGAATTTCAAGCGGGGGAATTCCCCGCTGATATTCTGGATCGTTTGAAGGTTATTCTGGAAAAAGAAAAAAACAACCCTTTGATCGTGCGATCCTCTAGTTTGCTGGAAGATAACTTTGGGACTTCGTTCGCTGGAAAGTACGATTCTATCTTTTTACCAAACCAAGGCGCTGCGGATGAGAATTTAAAGGCGCTTACGCAGGCAATCGCCACCATTTATGCATCGACCCTTAACCCGAATGCCCTGTTATACCGGCGTGCCCGCGGGTTACAGGATTACGATGAGCGCATGGCGATATTGATTCAGGACGTCCAGGGGCAACGGTTTGGGCGCTATTATTTCCCGCACGGGGCTGGCGTGGCTTTTAGCCGCAATACTTACCGTTGGTCATCCAGTATTCGCGTTGAAGATGGATTTGTGCGCCTGGTGTGGGGGCTGGGTACGCGGGCGGTTGATCGGGTTGGGAATGACTATCCACGGGTGATTGCCCTGTCACACCCTTTGTTACGCCCCTCCACCAACCCAAAGCTGGTAAGACGCTATTCTCAACAATATATCGATTTGATCGATCTTAAGGATAACGAATTTAAGACCGTCCCCATCTATGACGTTCTGAATGAGAATTATCGCCCATTACGCTATGTCGCTCAGTTAGATCAGGGGGGAGACATTCAACCGATTCGCAGCCGGATTATCGACGGCGATGTAAGCAGCCTGATCGTCACGTTTGATGAATTGCTGAAACGCACTGATTTTGCGAACACGATGCGGGGGCTATTAACCGCCCTGGAGCATGCTTATAAAATTCCGGTAGATGTAGAATTCACCCTCAATATTGATGAAGCCAGCGTAGGAAAACCTGATATCTGCATTACTGTCGTTCAATGTCGGCCGCAGGCACAATTGATGCGCTCGTCTGAAGTTCGCATCCCGACCAATATCCCTAAAAAAGACATAATTTTTGATACGCATTTTGTGGTTCCACATGGAGAAATTGACCAGATCACCTATGTGATCTATATTCCTCATCAGGCTTATTTTTCTTTAGCGACCAACAATGATCGCTTTTTATTGGCCAGTCAAATTGGAAAATTGAACAAGGCTCTGTCCGGGAAGCGGTTTTTCTGTGTGGGGCCGGGTCGTTGGGGTAGTTCTAACGCCGATCTGGGGGTTCCGATCAATTATGGTGATATCTATAATGCCTCTGCGCTGGTGGAGTTAACGGGTGAGCAATTTGGAATTCCACCGGAACCTTCTTTGGGGACGCACTTTTTTCAGGACCTGATGGAATCGCAAATATATCCCCTGGCGATACCGATGGATGAAGAGCAAAACTGGTTGAATAATGAGTTTTTTGAGCAAACGCCTAATCGGGTGAATGATTTCATTCATCTCGAACCACAACTGAAGGACTGCCTGCGCCTTATTCAGGTCAGTGATTTTCGCCCGAAACAGAATATTCGCATTCTGATGAACGACGAGCAAAGCCGCGCCATCGCTTATCTGGTGCCGGCGAGCGTTAAGTAGGGGGGCTTACTCCCACTCGCTCCCAAAAACCGTTTCTTAACTGTTTTTGTATGGGTGATTTAGCTCGTGGTATTTGTATTGTATAAATTATCCATAAATTATGGGCTATCTGATTTTTTGTTGCCAGATTGTTGCCAATCTATTGCGCAGTAAGATTACTATAAGTCTTTAAAAGTTTCGGTTTTTGTAATAGCTTTTTTCTATACCAAAGATAGAAAGTCCAGAAACATTTCTGTGAACTCAAAACGCGTTTCACCATTACACTCATATCTTTCAACTTCTCGTATTTGTTCAGAAGTCATTCTGACCCAAAAGTGATCCAGAACGTTATCTTTTCCTATGTTTCCGTAGGCTTGATTTACTATTTTTTTCACATCGCAAATATCATCATACACAAATCTATTTGGTGCATCATGAAAGCAGTCATTGTGAATATAATTCTCTGGTTCGCGCTTTCTTGTTGCATACGCTTTAATTCCTAACTCAATTAACTCAGAAACTTTTTTGGCATAAATCCGTTCATCAACAGTACCTTTGTCAGAATCAATCAACACACACCAGGGTAATCTGAATTGATTAGCCAGGTTCATGGCATTCCAATGCTTTAAATTTCCACAACCACCAATAGGAATAATTGCAAACTCTTTTTCAACAAATGTTGCTTCAAGATATCCCGCATCTTTTAGCATTTGCGCCGTATGATTAATAAAAATAACATCACTTCTGCCTTCAACTAATAGAAGAGCTCTTGCCCCAAGCGGAATAGGACTGGGCAAAATTCCTAACGAATCACAAATTTTCTGATATACATCATCGGTATTCATGGAGATGGTTGCGACTCCCTCTTCGTTGTTTTCAACAAGTCGTAAGTCCTCTTTGTTTATTTTCCCTGCCAAAGTGGGTGTATGAGTTGTTAGAATCACTTGGCTATTCTGCGAATGGGCGATATTGTAAAATGCCTCTAATAGAATTTCTTGATGGTTAGGGTGCTGCGATGTCTCAGGTTCTTCAAACGCATATATAATTGAAGAATTATCTATTCCCCGCAACCTGTGTTCAGCCTCAGCTCTAAAGAAATTCAACAGAATAAGTCTTCTCACTCCACTGCCTCTTTTATTAAGGGGTATGTTATCATCCGACTTAATCGTAAGTTTAAATGCAGAGTCAAATTTAGGTTCAGCTTTGAACTCCGGAGTTAAGCTGTCCGCTATATCCGGGTTCATTTCTCGCAGTTTATCTAACGTACGCATCGCAGTTTCTGTTGCTTTTTGCTGTACGCTATCCTTAATTACACTTATTTGATCCTCAACCTCAGCTATTGCTGCTTTCACTGCCAGTTTCATTGGGTCGGCAATTTCCTGATCATCTTCATTGCTCTTTCTGTCGGATTGGAATAATGCGTAAACAGGTAGATATTTCTTTATTGCTTCATAGATTTTTTTGGAATCTTCTTTATCTGCAGGCATACATGTTCTTGCAAGAGCAACATCGCCAGCAGAAGCCCAAATAGCCCTTCGTATACTAACATTACTACGTGCATCGTATTAATCTGCCTCAATATTTAAATTATTCGCACGAGATCGGAGTTCTGTCTGCTTTAACAAAAGCAAATCGTTCATGCCCGCCACACTTGGGTGTTGACATACAATATATACAGACTCCTTAGGATTATTTGAAGTTGCAGAGTATATTTTCGATATTTCCAGATTACCTTCGCTGTTTAGTAAATATTCGCTACTCAATGCAGTCCTGCTTGTTGCATCAAGAACCACTTCACCTGGAAGATCAGAGAAGACACATCGAATTTCTATCTGCGTTGAATCAGTCTGTATTGATAGGTCCCCTCGTTCACAAGTTACAAGTGAATTGTTGAAGAAAATTCAAATGCTTCTAAAATTGTCGATTTGCCGATATCATTTCTTCCTACAAAAGTAGTCATATCAGAAAAATCAATAGTCGTTTCGCTTTTATATGTGCGAAAGTTCCTCAACACAAGTTTTTCAAGCCGCATCTTGCACCCTCCTCTATAAAATAAACCTTATTTTAATATCACGCCACCATCGCGTTCCTTTTAATCCCTTCAATCACCGCCCGTAAATTCATAAACACCGCCACATCATGAAACAGCTCGCTGATGCTGCCCTGATCAGAAAAAGGGCTTTCCTGCAACACCGCTAAATCTTTCATCATGCCATTGCGCACGATGTAGTTCACGATCTGCCGTACAAAGTGCATATGTCCGCTGCCCAGTCCTGCATTATTTAAGAACCTGGAGAACGCTCCACTCACTGCCTTCTGGCTAAGTCCCATGATAGAACGTACCAGCTCCCCGAGCGAGAGCTGGCCGTATTGTGCATCATTACTGCTCCTTTGGCCACTTGTTCCAGAAAATACTCTCAAAGGGCTGTATTGTAAAGGAAGGGATAAAACCCGGAAAACACAGGCAGGGCGCGTGTTTGCGGCACACACGGACAGGCGCGGGAAAGGAGCGGCGTTACAGCTAATAGCCATAGCATACCACCCACAACCGAATATGGAAAGGGGGCCGATCCCATGCTGACACCCGCACCCCACCCGCCAGCGGAAAAGCAAGATAAACCCTTGCGGCTGACAAAACGGATTGGCGCCACCACATACAAGGTTAGTGTCCATTTCAGCAGTACGAGCAAAGAAACAATGGGTGATAAAATTCTCCACTTGATTGAAAACGATGTGCCGCAACCGCTGCCCTCAGCCGGAAAGAGGGAGCAATGAGCGAAAAACTGAAAATTGCATACGAGCGTTTAAGCAAAGAGGACGAGCGCGACAATGAATCCTTATCCATAGAAAACCAAAAAGAGTATTTGCAGAATTACGCTGCCAGCCAAGGCTTTACCAATGTCACCCACCTAACGGACGATGGATGGAGCGGCACACGATGGGATAGGCCGGGATTTCTCAAAATGATGGACGAGGTGGAGCGCGGCAATGTCGATGTGATACTGATAAAAGATATGAGCCGTTTAGGGCGCGACCACTTGCGTGTTGGCCTGTTTTTAGAGCAGTTGCGCGAACAGGGCGTTCGGCTGATTGCGCCCGGCGATAACGTGGACACCGCGCAAGGCGAGGACGATTTCATGCCCTTCCGCAACATCATCGCCGAGTGGTACGCCAGAGATACCAGCCGTAAAATCCGGGCAATATTCGGCGCGAGGACGGCGGCGGGTAAGCACGTCACCGGGGCCATCCCTTACGGCTATTTGCACGCCCCCCAAGACCGCCAGCGGTGGATTGTGGATGAAGAAGCCGCCCCCATCGTTCAGCGCATTTACAGGGGCATAATCGAGGGCAGGGCCATGTCACAAATTGCTGATGAACTAACAGTGGAAGGTGTATTGACCCCCGCCGCCCATTGGAAGAAAATCGGCGCGGCGGTGAGCCGACCCGCGAACAACGCAACCCCGGCCTTGTGGTCTATCGCCACCATCGTTCAAATCCTCAAAAAAGAGGAATACATGGGCTGGAAGGTTTTGAACAAATCCAAAAAGGACAGCTACAAATCCAAGAAGCGGGAGCAATCCGCCCCGGATGAAAGGCTGATTTTTAAGGACGCGCACCCGGCTATCATCGACGAGGAAACATGGAATGTCGTTCAGCGATTGCGTGAAACCAAGCGGCGGCGGCAGAAAATCGGCGGGGAGCCTAACCCCCTGACAGGTATTCTCTTTTGCGCCGATTGCGGCCACAAGATGTACCACAAGCAAGGCAATACTGGCCGCGACAATAAGCCCCATGACGAGTATGTGTGTTCAAGCTACCGCCACTATACGCGAAGCTGCACCTGCCACTATATCCGTGTGGAAGTAATCGAAAATCTGATACTGACCGCCATTCGGCGGGTGAGCAAATACGCGAGGGAGAACGAAACCGAGTTTATAGAGCGCGTCCGTGAGAAATCTGTTTTACAGCAAGAAGCGGCGGTGAAGGAGAGCCGCAAAAAGCTGGCTAAAGCCAAGCGGCGGCGCGAGGAAGTGAGCGGCCTTGTTAAAAAGTTGTATGAAGCCTATGCCGCTGAAAAAATCCCCGAAAAGCATTTTTCTGAATTGCTGGCTGGCTATGACAGCGAACAGGAAATGCTGGATATGGAGATAGCCGAACTGCAAGCGGCGGTGGACAGCTACAACACCGACAGCGTGAGGGCAGACAAGTTTTTGGAACTGGTAAAAAGGCACACCGAGTTTACCGAGTTTTCGGCGGCGCTTTTGAATGAGTTTGTGGAAAAGGTTATTGTCCACGAAGCCGAAAAAGTAGATGGAGTACGCACACAGGAAGTAGAGATTTATTTGAACTTCATCGGCAAGTTTGCCCTGCCCGATAGTGAAATCGAACCACAAGAACCGCAAAAAACAACAGGTTCACGGGGGAGAAAATTGCGTTGCGATATGACACCGGAAGAACTTGAACACCAACGAGAAATTGACCGCCGATACTATGCCCGGAAAGTGGCCGCGAGAAAAGCCGCTGAAGAAGCACAGCGGGCCGAAATTCTCAAAGGCACATCTTTTGAAGTGCTGGCTCCCAAAACGCAAAAGCTGGCTGGCTGAAAATCCTATCCATCTATCACCGACCCGCCCGAAAGCCGAAAGGCCATCGGGCGGTTTGCTTACCATACGAACACAACCAAAACCATGAAAATTTGAAAGGAGAAAATCACAATGGCAAAATCCAAACTGGAAAAAATCACAAGCATCGAGGAAGAAATTGAACAGCTAACCGCCCGGAAAAAACTGCTTTTGGCCCAGCAGAAGGAGGACGAACGCAAAGCCCGGAATCACCGCCTTTGCAAGCGTGGCGGGATGTGGGAGAGCCTTTTGCCCGAAACCATCACGCTGACGGACGAACAGTTCAGAACTTTCCTTGAAAAGACCATCGTCACCGAGTTTGCGCGCCGCATTTTAGGCGAATTGCAACGGCAGGCCCCCACGCCCACCGCAGAACCCAAAAGCGAACCCGGCGCAGTACAGAGCGGCACAGCAGGGGCCGGGAGCGAGGGCAACGGCACAAGGGAGAGTAGCTAACGCTCTCTCCCTTGCATAGCAAGGGCGCACTTATACACCCTAACGGGTGTGTGCGCCCTGCCGGGGGCGTTTTGTGCCTATCGGCCCAAAATCGGGGGAACTGCATTCCCCCGAACCCCTTGCAAGCATAGCGGCAAGTCATATTCAAAAACCCGAATACGACTTGCCGCCATGTCTGATGGGGCGTAGCGAAATCAATTTACTTTTGCCGTCAAAGCAGCTTCACTTTATTCCAATAAGACGTAAATGTGGCTAATTGAAATTTACATTGCTTGCACTTGTGTACCTGCAATCAAGTCACCAAAATGCCGTTTATCTTTTCTCGCCAATCCCATAATCAACATGATGAGCGCCATAACTATACTGGCATTTGCGAAAACAATTGAGGATAAACCAAAATTAGTATATGTGCCATGAATTACACCTATATGCGCCAATTGCCATGGCAAAAACTTTAATATATTTCTAAACAAACTCGCCTTAATGCTTTTATGCTTGTAATACAGCTTTAATTTTGCTTTTCTTTTCCCTATGCTCCCTTTTTTGTAGTCAAGGAAAGAGAAAATAAGGATAATGGGAAGGACCGAGGCAAGTGCCGCGATCAGTTGCATTTGCAACTCACTGAAAGCAGGGATATATCCCAAAATACCGAAGAAAAACCCCATGCTTGCCCCAAACAAAATAAGCAAATACATGAGAATGAAAAGATAATCAATCAGAATTTCTTTTACTCGCCGTTTCCAAGGAATGCTGTTTTCTGTTAGCATATTCTCCCCATCCCTTTTTGTAGAAGTACGCCTTATGCCATAAGACGCATTTTCATTTGTGTTTCGCTCAAAGTATAACATTCCACCATCACAAAAACAACCGAAAGGGGGCCACCCATATCGCCATCTACCATTTGAGCATCAAAATCATCAGCCGGGGCAAAGGCAAGTCCGCTGTCGCGGCAGCAGCCTACCGGGCGGGAGAGAAAATCACAAACCAGTATGACGGAGAAATCCATGACTACACCCGCAAAGGTGGCGTTGCCCACACCGAGATTATGCTACCAGGACACGCCCCGCCCGAATATTCAGACCGCGCCACCCTTTGGAACGCCGTTGAGAAAATCGAGAAAAACAAAAACGCCCAGCTATCACGCGAGATAGAAATTGCCCTGCCGGTTGAACTGTCGGCAGGGCAAAATTTATCTCTTGTCCGCGACTACTGCCAGCGGCATTTTGTTTCCGCTGGTATGTGCGTGGATATTTGTATTCACGACAAAGAGGACGGAAACCCCCATGCCCATATCATGCTCACCATGCGCCCGATGGAGCAGGGCGGCGCATGGGGCGCAAAGGCCCACAAGGTGGACGGTGTGAAAATTCCGGCTATTGATTGGAACGAACATACCAAAGCAGAGGAATGGCGGCAGGGCTGGGCCGCGCTCTGCAATCAGTATTTGGAGCAAGGCAATCACGCCGAGCGCATCGACCACCGCAGCTATGAGCGGCAGGGCGTTAAGAAAATCCCTACTGTGCATTTGGGTGTGGCGGCTTCACAGATGGAGCGGCGGGGCATCGCCACCGAGCGCGGTGAGCATAACCGTTCCGTTGAAGTCACCAACACAGAGTTGCGCCAGCTTCGGGCGCGTATCAAGAAATTGAAGAATTGGCTGTACGCGCAGCCGCTTGAAAACGGCCCCACCCTCACGGATATGATGAAAGGCATATCTAGCGGCGAAAATCTCAAATCCCGCTGGAAAAAGATTGCCGACCTCAAGACCGCCGCAAAGGTGCTTACCTTCCTGCAAGCCAACGGCATTACCGATGTGGAACAGCTTGCCGGAAAGGTGAAGGAAATCCATGAGCGGATTTATGAGGTATCTAAAAACATCAAGGACAACGAGCGGCGGCAGGGCGTTGTGGCCGGGCATTTGGCGCATTATGAAAACTACAAACAACACAAGGGGATTTATGAAAAATACCGCCAGCTTGACCCGAAAAAGCGACCCGCCTTTTACGAGAAGCACGAACAGGAAATACAGCTATACCAAGCCGCCAAACAGCATTTTGATGATTGCATGAACGGCAGAAAGACCCTGCCTATCGCAGAATGGAAGGAAGAAGCGGCAACGCTGGCCGCCGACAGATACGCCCTTTTTGAAGAATACTACCAGCTTAAAGAGGACACCCGAAGCATTGAGGTTTTGCGCCGGGGCGCGGACACCATCATGCGCGAGGATGTTCAGGAGCGGAGCCGCACACAGGCACAGGAAATGGATTTGTAAGACGGTGCAGAAATGGGGCTGTTTGCCCGCCTGTCACGCTTTTAGCGCGTTTTAGGGGGTGGGTAGGGGTTTACCCTTGCCCACCCCAAAACGGCGAAAAGTGAGGGCGAAAAAGCCTGTATTCATGCGGTTTTTCGGGCGCAGAAAACGGCTAATTGCGGACATCCTACCCGTGACGGTTTAGCAAAACCGGGGCAGATTTTCCCCGGCACAAAAAGGTTCCTCTTGACAAATACCCTAAGGGATTGTACAATCCGCCTATGTTAGCGGCACCATTCGCCATTTGTTATCTCCATTAAATTATTTGTCAGCATCAATACTTAAAAAGCCATTCTCAAAAGCCTGTGGAAACTGGAACCTCTTTTCGGCAGTACCAAATAAAACGGTGATAATATCACCCTTAAACTCTGTTATTTTCCCATCACCGAAGCTCTTGTGCTTCACAGCAGCGCCTACTTTTACGCCAGATAGGTCAATTGAAGGTTTTGACGGCGCTGCCGGCTTGATATCTACCGTCGTAGCAATAGGGGCGCTTATCACTTGCGGAGGAGCAGCCTTATACGTTGTAATAGGTTGTGCTTTGCCCGTTACCTTGGGCTTTGTTGTCCGTGGCTCCTCAATAACTGCTTCATCATCTTCATTCGGGCTATCATCGCTGCTAATTTCAGGCAAATCGTCAAAGGCCTGCCTCACTTCTGAGATAGAAATCTGCTGAGAGCCAAATAAACGCTCATATTCATCTCTGGAAAGAACAGTGTCATAACCTCCAACGGCTTCTTTGGCATGTTTATCAATGCCCGTATATGATAGGCTGGAATCCTCATATCTCTTGAATTTATAAACAGCATCGTTCATTAGTGCGCCGTTGAACACTCCGAGAGAAACAAGCAGCTCGAAATCCTTAACATCTAATCCGGTTACTCGTTTAAACAGCCCCGGCTCTAATTGCGTGATAACATCCTTTAAGCTGTATTCTCGATAGTCGGTTAAGTACATAAAAACTGGAATGCGGGTTGCAAACTTTATGAGCTTTTCTTGAATCATCTTGCGTTTTGATTTGTATTCCTTTTCTTCAGCGGTCAGCTCCTTTTTCTCCTTTGGCGGGAGCTTCTCACCACTTGCCTTTGCTTTTTTTACTTTTTCTGAGGCGATGATTATATCGTTTATTTCGGTGTTCAGGCTTCGGAAACCTTCAATATTCATTAAAGCCTGCATAGCTGCTTCATTCGCCATTAGGCGTCCCAGCGTATCATTATCCACGTTTACGAGTAACGCGCTCTCCCAACGCCGGGCGAGCAGGGTGGCAGATGTCCCTGCCATTGCAATATCAAGAATATCGCTTGCACTTATTTCTTTCATGGTGCTGCCGTCATAGGCGATAACAGGCAGAAAATTGATAAATTCCGCCACCTTCTTTTCGGGGTTACTCTCGTTTACATCGAGTCGGCAGCTGTAATCCGAAATCTGGCGTAGCGCACGGTCAAGTGCAAAATCAAAAACATAGCACTCGTGCTTCATAATCTCACGCTTTGTTGCACCAGTATCAATTTCCCACGGACTTTGTACTCGAAACGCCGCCTGAAAGTATGTTTCAGGACTCGACAAATTACGGAGCATAAAAATGCCTGTCCAAGGTTTTACTGTAACGCCCGTTGTAAGCTTTCCACAGGAAAGAGTAATGGTTTTCGTTTTCAGAGGGTCGCCCATAGAACGCTGCACTGGTGCAAGCGCGGCAAGACCAATGCCAGCAGCAGCTCCAGCAGTGACATTTATTTTATAGTCATGGAAAAATGTATTATTCTTTTGTCGGAGCAGATTATGCATAGCAAAGCATGACGCCACATTTGGTAAAAACCATAGCGTATGCGTTAATATCGAGAGTAGGCGGCTATTGGAATAAGGCATTTCCGGCTTCTTTGCACCAAGCTTCAAATCGTCAGAGGTCGTGCCAAGATAGGCACCACGAATCAAGTCGAGCCATTTTTGCACATAATCCTCAAACTTGAACTTCGCATTATCACCGCTGCCTTCGGCAGAGAAAAAAATATTTAAGTCAAATTCATCAAACTCACCCTGGCTGGCAATTTGCCGTATGCTATCTGGGATTTTATAGGTCATCATAACCATGCGCGGCAGGGCGGCATAGGGGTTGTCCGGTGGCTCTATCCAATTTTCTTTGGCACGTTGCTCATCAGAATATGTCCAGTTATAAATCTGGTCTTCTATAAACTCACCTGAGTTTATAGCTCGAAATGGTGTTCCGGATAAATAGAGATAGCGCGAAGTGGTAATTGGCAGCCATGTTTCGTTAATCGCGTTACCTTCTTCGTCTTTCGCATATTTTTCAATATCCAAGGTTTCGTAAGTATCTTCATCCTCTGTATCAAAGAGCTTTTTAGCGTTTTCACGCCATGCTCCAAAATGATACTCATCAAATACGACCAAGTCCCAGTTTGTCGTATGTACCCATTCGTTCTTTGGCTTGATCCCACCGGACTCATTTGTGCCAAGATAGTCTTGAAACGAACCGAAGCACACGATAGGTCTTGATTTATCGGCAATTTCCCACGTAAGCTCAGATGTGCGACTAATAAATTGCCATCCTTCAAAATCGACATGCGTTTTCAAGTCATCTTCCCAGGCACTTTGCACGGCGGGTTTGAAGGTAAGTATCAGAATTTTGCTTAACCCCATGCGCTTTGCAAGCTGATAGGATGCAAAAGTTTTGCCAAAGCGCATTTTAGCATTCCAGAGAAACTTTGCTGAATTAGCACCACGCTCCAGCGCAGCGGATTTGAAATACTCAATCGTTTTGCTAACGGCCTCTTCCTGCTCAGGACGCATGACAAAGCTGCGGGTGCGGTTTTCTATATTCTCGGTCTTGTCGCGCACTGCAATATACGCCGCCTGCAAATCCTTCACGGTGCAGCGAAACCATTCGCCGCCTTGGCTTGCATAACCACGCTTCGTTAACGCACGATGGATGTCGTGGTCGCTAAAGTTACCTCCATCAGAGTACATAGCACTATCTTGCCAAACGATTCTGTATGGCACTTTTCCGTCAGGACGTTTTGTTGGATACTGCTGCGCCACACGCTGCTCAACGCTTTTAGTGGTGTAGCCTACTTTTAGCAAGCCTTTATACTCGGGATTGCTGTCTTCGTAGGCATAAATCATCGGCTGCGCCTCTGGGCGAAGCGGAAAGAACTCCTTATTCGCCATCATCGTCACTGCCTTTTCCTAACAACTTTTTTACCTCGCGATCAAAGTCAGAGGTCAATCGTTGGGTTTTGTTGAACTCGGTATATTCCGCTTCGGCTTTAATTTTTGCATCTTGTGCTGATATTTTCCCCTTATCCTTGAGAATATCATACTTACGAAACGCCAAAAACTCGTTAACGCTTGCGGAAAACTCGTCCATTGTGAAGGTGTTTTCGCGCTCAATCAAATCTTCAATATAATCGAAATATCCGGTGACAGCTCTTTCAAGCTGACGAATTTGTTTTTCGGGCAAATAATTTTTGGCAACCAATACATCAGATTTCAATATGCGTCCATCCGGCGCGTTTTTATAGGTTTCAAGCCCCATATTCATTTTGCTGCGGTCTGCCTTGCTGTGAATAATCTCGCCGGCAGTTTTTCCCGTGATTGCATAATGAAATTTATTTTGCACCATTGCATAAAAATCATGGGTGACTGGGGCATGCCTGTCGTAGTCAATACTGCACTCGGCGAAAATATCGGTTATTTGTTGCCAAATGCGACGCTCACTTGCCCGGATGGAGCGAACGCGCTCAAGCAGCTCACGGAAATAATCTTTACCAAATACCGTTTTGCCCTGTTTCAAGCGCTCGTCGTCCATGGCGAAACCTTTGGTCATATATTCTTTCAGAATACCGGTAGCCCAAATACGAAATTGTGTCGCCTTGCGGGAATTGACGCGATAACCAACCGAAATAATGGCATCTAAATTATAAAAGCGGAGGGTTCTTTTTATCTGTCTTTTTCCCTCATTTTGAACTACCGAGAAATCCTCGGCAGTTGCCGATTCACTTAATTCACCCTCGGAGTAAATATTTCTCAAATGCAAAGAAACATTGTCTGGCGAGCAGTCAAACAATTCTGACAGGGCTCTTTGGGTTAACCAAATGGTATCATCTTTCACGACCGCATTAACTGAAACGCCTGATTCGGGGGTGTTATAAATCAAAAGCTTCAATTCGTTATTCATCGTTGTTACCGCCATTAAGCTCCATAGGACGCACCATACTTTCGATGAAGGCTACTTCCTCTTCTGTTAAGCCATATTTGGCATACAGCTTCTCGTCTGTCCAAGGCTCGGAAAAGTCTTGCATGGGAACAAACGCATAAGCTTTCGGAGGCATATCCTGCGTACTGGTTTTGAGTGAAACAAGAAAGCGAAGAAAATTCGTATAAAGGTATGATACAATATTGTTCGCCATTTGTTTTTGTTCTTTCCCCTCTGGCAAAATCGCAACAACATATGTGTTAGAACTACAAGACCCAGGCTCACTAATTTTAGGTTTTCCGAGAATTGTGCTTCCAGGATTTCCAGAACGCGGTATAAGAACTTTATACTTGTCAATAAACGCAACGTTTTTTGGCACGTTTTCTTTTTTAATCCAACAATCCCCATGAGCTATGTAAACCTTAATAGGAAAATTGTTAGATTGCTTAGATTCGATTGGAATCATATCTTTACCATCCGCTGTCTGAATTGTGCCTTTGATATTATTGCTCCAAGAAACTTTTGTATGAAAACCAAAGAAACGTCCACCATTCAATATTTGGTTAAAACTCGGCTCTCTTTTTGAGCGAACCTTATCAAGGATAGAAATCGCACGTTCATTTCGGATGAATGTTTCCATTCTTTCTTCAAGTAGCGGGCGCTCAGCATATGAGGTGTCCTCTCCAATGTGTTCGTATACCGAGCATAGTCCTCTGTTGTCACGCTCCCATAAGAAAAAGCAAACACCGCCCTTTATTTCAACGCCTGGAAAGCAGTCGGAGCTATTCATATAATCATGGAGGATACGAATGCGATTATCGGTTAACATTTCGTCACGAAAACTATCCAGTCCGCGACCTCCGGTGAACCAACGTGCTGGCACAATCATTGACAAATAACGAGGTTGAAGTTTTTTTGCTTGCTGTATGAACTTTTGATAAATTGGCAGCGCACTTGCGCTATTACCGCCATCACTCAACTGATAAGGTGGGTTACCGATAATCACATCAAATTTCATATTAAAAATCTCCTCCGGCTTGGTGGTATGGATGAACTCATAGGCATGTGTTTCCAGCGCCTCATCGCGGTCGTATTCTCCCTTGGACGCTCCACAAAAAGCGCACTTTTCGCCGCGCCAGACATGCTTAATCTTCTTAAAGCGGATATTGCCCTCGGCATCGTCAAACTTTGATACAGCGTAAATGCTGTTTGGGTACTTAGAGCAGTACACGCTCCGCCGTGACAGCAGCGAGGTCATTTCCGTAATCGCCAGCCCGAAGAGCTGTTTTTGAAATATGTGGTCAACGCGCGCTTGCAAATCTGGTATTTCATCTTCCAGCCCAACGAGCAGCCGCTTGGCAATTTCGCGCAGGAACACACCGGATTTGCTGGCGGGGTCGAGGAAGGTTGTGCTACTGTCACGAAACAACTTCTGCGGGAGCATGTCCAGCATTTTATTAGCAATGTCCGGAGGCGTGAAAACTTCGTCGTTTGATAAATTCGCAAGACAGGAGAGCACGTCCGGATTATAGGTATTCGTATAAAAATCATTCATGCTCTTGCACTCTTCTATAATGAATTGGCGGATATTCTTTGATTGGCTTTAGGATTACCGCGCCGGTTTCATCGGTTTCATATGTGCCAACTTCACCGAATAAATCAAGTTGTAAATTGGCCGTACTTTCCTCTAACATCTGGCTTAATTGAAAATCACGTCGTTTGAGCATATTGCCGTTCACCGCTGACCACTCAGCAAATATGATCGGCGCACCCTCAGAAGTTTTCATTGTCAGTGCGTCACCGCAAAGAATGTTGTGCCGCAGGATATGACGCACAGCCGCGCGAGTGTCATCATTAGCGGACTTGCGGCAATTGGCTGTGTACTCTTTATCAAAAATCTCAAACAGCCGCTTCCGGCATTCATCGGAATTATCGGAAAGCAGCTCAACGCCATAAATGCTCGAAACAGCAATCACAGCATAGCGCTCGTAATCATCAGCGTGTTTACCATACCGGGACTTAACAACAGCGAGCTTACGCCGCAATATTTCAGCGAGAAAATTGCCATTGCCGCAGGCAGGTTCAAGAAACCTGCTGTCAATTCGCTCAGTTTCCTGTTTTACAAGATCAAGCATAGCATTGACTTCACGCTCGGCGGTGAACACCTCGCCGTGGTCAGCCACGCGCTTTTTTGATTTCGTTTGATTGCTATTCATCGTTTTCATCATCCGGCAAGATTATTTCCAAGATATCCGAAATATCGCATTTTAGAGTGTTGCAGATTTTAATCAAGCTTTCCATAGAAACGGTTTCACGTTTCCCCAATTTTGCAATCACATTAAAGCTTAGTCCAGATGCTTCTCTAAGCTCTGTTCGATTCATCTTTTTATCTATTAAGAGCTTCCAAAGCTTATCGTAACTTACAGTAGCGATCATAAAATCTCCTTACTTGGCAGTGGGCAAAAATACAAATTCATCATATCAGGTTACACCTCAAATATCAAGATAATCTATCATTATGATGAGTTTCGCTACCCAAAGCACAATGCACAAAAATGAGAAAGGCTCACCCTCTCAATAAACCTTCCCCATTAACTACTTCAAGGTTGACAATTATTTGACATAACCGATTACTTGGCGTTATAAATATCCACAGATTAAAGCAGAGCTTACAAAGGAAATCCCTGGTGCAAAAAAGCTATCTGCGGATAAGGAAAGTCGATAATTACAAAGTTATGGTATTTAGTAGTTTGCTGGAAGATAGCCTGCGGAAGTTAATAAATGATGGTAGTGCTATAGGGTAACTCGGTTCTGAAAATGGTTGCGTTATCGCAGATGAAGAATATAGACATAGTTCCCGAATCAATTTAGAAAAAGACGGGGTTACCGCACCATAGAGTATTAATTACGGAGTTTACAGTTTGTTGGTTCAGAGGATGACAATGGTGGAAACTACTATGAAAAATTTGTTTCAAAGTGGTAATAGCGCAGCAAAAAAGAGCTAACTGATTTTAAGCGTCAGATAGGGTAATGTCAAAATTATTGTGTAAATGAAGTTGGGACTGCATTTTAGAGGATTAAAGGGGAGTTCTAAATAAATTTCAACACACCATCTAACGCACTTTCAACGCACTCGTGTGTTAAAAAATGCGTTAGATAGGGATGTACTTAGCATATTTGCCTTTGCCTTCAAGTTTTAATTTATTCTCGTCGGCAAGTATTCTAAGGACTCGGTAAGCTTGAGATGGGGTAACATGAAGTAACTCTGCGACATTTGCTCTAGTTATAAAACCCTGAGTTTGAGCATATTTCAGAACCAATTCATTATGCCTAAATTTGTCAATACCAGTTTGTCTTACATAACCAGCTGTATTGTCTGCATTTTGATACACTTTAGAACTTAAAATATAATAACGTCCTTTTCCCGTCCCTATAGCTTCTACCAGTCCGGCTTCAGTAAGTGACTCAATGATATTTTTCACTTTTGTTTCTTGAATATTTGTATCTTCTATTAAATCCTTTACAGATGCCCTATAAAGATGTTTTAAAGAATTCAAGACTAAAAGAGAGTATATAGGAAGTGAACGGCCAATTCTTTGTTGTTCATCTGAGAGCATTTTTATGAATGCTTTATCTGGCATACTTATAGGAATAAATAAATTTAATCGAACATCCGTTGTTCCACTATAGTCTGGTAAGAGCTCCAAACCCTTATTATATAGGGCTTTGAAGCTCTCCTGTAACTATTCCCACTCAATCGTCGCCGGGGGTTTGGAGGTAATATCATACACCACGCGGTTGACGCCGCTGACTTCGTTGACGATGCGGCTGGCGACCCGGGCAAGCAAGTCGTCCGGCAGACGCGCCCAATCGGCGGTCATGAAGTCGTTGCTGGCGACCGCCCGCTCAGGATCCGGGCAGCCTGCGAAATATCTTGCGGGTATAAAACACCTCTATTTCAATGCTGTCAGCATCGATAACCCGCACATCTGTTTCGAATGATATACTGTCGATTTCAAACTTTGCGATCAATTTTTTCCCTTCGACGCGCCATTTTCCCGAGACGGGATCATCCAATTTCCAGGGGGTTCCCACCCCAAAAAAGTTTTCCTCCGTGGCGCCGGGGCCGGGCGTGGCATAGCATATTTGGGTTGTACCATCATTGAAGAAATAAAGAACCTGTCTTTCCACCATCACGTTGGAAGGCGGCCCCATCCAGACTCCTATAAGGAATTTGTTAAGAGGCGCGTTTATATCGGCGCCCTGGTTGTTCGGCGCGGGTGCCTGCGGCTGTTGTTCGGGCGCATCCGCAGAGGCCTTATTCAGGCTCAAGACAATATGGAAGGTCACATCCACATTCGGGTCGGTGATGTCGCCGCCCCCGGTCAGCGTCCACTCTTCCGCAGTCTTGTCATATTCGAATGTGCCGCTCCACCCAAAGTAGAAAAATTTGTCATATTCGAATGTTCTGCTCGACTCAAAAGGGTCGCCCCAGAGCAAGCCGTCCAGTTCCAGCCTGTCATAAGCGGCATAAGCGGTCAGCTCCGGCCAGGCAAGATCGTCGCCAAACTGCAGCTCCGCCCATCCCGTGCCATAGTTGGGAACGGAAAGGACGAGAAGACAACCTGTCTTTAATCCCTCCATGTACTTATACTTCTGTGCGTCAGCCCCGCTGACCTCCGCGATTAACTGTATCCCTGTCCATTCGCCGGAAAAATCAATAGAATTATCCCAGGCTTCCGGCGACATATCCTCCGGATATCCAATTTCTCCCATTAGGTCCGCAATTTCCTCGCTCCAGCGGTAAAACTGAAAGGTGGTATTGTAGACCTCATAACCGTCGATAATGATCATATTACCGACAAATAGCCATCTATCATCCAATTCATAAAACCAACCCTCGAAATCAAAGTGCATTTGGTCCGCCGTGCCCTCTCCTTTGAGGCTGTTGAAGTCGTTTTTCTTGTTTAGTTCGACGGGTATGCTCTCCTGGGTCAACTCATCGCCAAACCCAATGCGGGCGCTGCCCTTGCCGCTGCTGTCGAGCTCAAGAATCATCTTCCCCGGCATGCTCATATCCTCGACGAAGAGATTTCCTGTCCATTCGCCATCAAAATCAATGGAATTGTCCCAGGCTTCCGGCAGCATTTCCTCCGGATATCCAATTTCTCCGCTTAGGTCCGGAATTAACTCGCTCCCCTCGCGGAAAAACTCAACGGTAGTATCGTTGATCTCATAACCGTCGTTAATGATCAGATTACCGGCAAATACCCATTCTTCATCCATTTCATAAAACTTACCCTCCAAATCAAAGTGCATTTGGTCCGCCGTGCCCTCTCCTTTGAGACCGTTTTCCTTGTTTAGCTCGACGGGTATGCTCTCCTCGGTCAACTCATCGTCAAACCCAAAGCGGGCGCTGCCCTTGCCCTTGCTGTCGAGCTCAAGAATCATCTTGCCCGGCATGCGCATACCTTCGACGGTGAGGCTGCCTTCCCACACACCGGAGAAATCCACCTTTTGCCGGGCTGTCTTTGCGACGCAGCACACATCCAGCGCCAGCATCACCAGGATAAGCATAACTGCCATTGCTTTCTTAGTAATAAAATGCATACGATCCTCCTTAATCGGTTGTCAGGCGGCACGCCTCTTTCTTCGACCGTGCCGCCTGTTATGACCAATCGCAGTTTTACTTGCTCAGCTCTGCACGCCGGCGGAGACGACCGGGCGTTACTTGAAATTGATGCTGTTCAGCATCCCCTGCAGCTCTTTATTCTGCGTGGACGGGCGAACCCATACCTCGATGGCATTGCTGCCCTGGTATGCCTGTATCCCGTCGCTGATGTCCATCTTGTTGTAGCCTGTGGTCACTGTTATGGTGAAGTGCTCTGTTTCCACGGTTTCTCCCTTGACGACTTCCGTTTTGGGTTCCGTGCTGTTCCCACTCCCGCCTTGCGGCACGGAACTGCTGCATCCGGTCATCAATACCGCGATCAGCACGATGACCAGGATAAAAACCATGATCCCTTTGTTGTTGCAGGTAATCATAATCATGCTCTCTTTTTTTGATTTTCTCTGCTGCTCACGGGCAAATGAACTCACAATCCTTGCTGTGGTATATCCGCCTTATTCGGGCAGGCTTGCACCGGTGAATCCGCGTAACACGCCATCCTGGTCCGTATTCGCGTCGATGACTACATTACCGCCTTGCTCGCCCTGCCAACGATAGGTAAACCTGAAGGCGCCATCGTTGTTTTCCCGCTTCTGGAACTGGACAGAGTACAAAAATGATTTTCCTAAAATGGACTCGATATCCTCAAGCGTTTTGATGGAACCCTCGTCCTTTTTTTCATTCAGGGCCTTGTATATGGCTTTGGTAAGGAAGAGCCCGGTCTCATAGCTGAAAAAACCCGAAACGACATAGGTCTTTCTGTACACGACGCCCTCATATTCGGCTAGTTCTATATAGCATCTCTCGCCTTCGTCCGCAAACGCGAAAAAATGATGCGTTTCATCGGAAAGCTCTCTTGCTGCTTTCCACTCCGACATACCGGCGTCCTCCAGTTTCTTGAAGGCATCCTCGGGTGCAACGCCGATATCCAAGTCGAGGAAGTTGGCATAAGCCTTAAAGTCGGTGTAAAGCTCCGCGCTTTTGTTGTTCGCAAGGCCAGCCAGAACGCCCAACTCTTCGGCCGGCTCCTCACTCTGTTTCGGTGCTTCCTGCGTCTGTTCAGGCGTTTGAAAAGATGGCTGCGGGGAATCGGCCACCGGCGCGACCTGAGTTCTGTTTCCGCTCTCTTCCCGCGGCGTGGGTCTGCCGCAGCCGGCTAGCAAGGCCGTCGCCAGCAAGATGACGAGGGCTAAACCAACAATTCTTTTCATGTTGCAGAAAAACATAGAAATACCTCCTTTTTAATTTGGTGCTTATTTACATCGCTTCAGGAAAATACAAGCCTTTGATCACATACCATCTTAGGCAACCAACGGCGTATGCCGTGCGCAGTCGGATCAAACTATGCCCACGGATCCTGTGCCCTGGGTATCCTTATATCGCTAAGCGGCCCGGTATGCTCCCATAAAAACCAATTTTCTCCTTTTTTGCGCAGCTTCACGGGGCGTGGACTATCGGCTCCGTTGGTGCGTAAGAACACTTTCGCGTATCCATGCTCCGCATAGGTATTAGCAGATTCTTCCACAACGACCGTATACGGATGGTCCGGCGTATAATTATTCTCGGGCGTGGCACCCGTGAAATAGGCTTTGCCGATATATTCCGCCTTGCCCATCATACGGTCGCGGATAAACTGTTTTTCCATGCCGCTTAATTTCTGCGGCCCCTTCAAAGCGTCGATCATGTTGTAACATTCATTCCTGTTCTCCGGATAAGCGCAGATTGCCACAATAAATAAGGCTGCTACCTGAAAAGGCGTTGTAAAACCGAATTCCGGCATGGATATAAACTCTTCCGCTGTCTTGGGAAGCGTTTGAAACATCACTTGCATTAAGCTCCTCCTTTTGTAAACAACAAAGTCGAATAACCGCAGACATCCTGCTCACAACAAGTTTACCATTTTACGCTGCGGAGCTTCCACGCCTTATGTCCATAAAAAAGCCCTTCCAGCGACCCTCGTGTCCAAATTTTAGTACAAAAAAATATGGGCGCGATCGACCCATATTTTGTGGATTCTTAGTTGTTGAGTGGCAGAAGGAGGCTACACGTTTGGATTGATATATCCCTTTGATACTGCGAACAAAGCAAATTTCATAATACTGTCATATCCCGTTTTGTTGAGGATATCGGTAACGACAGCTTTCACCGACCCTTCCGACATGGCCAGCTCTCTTGCGATTTCTTTGCGGCTTTTGGCTTCACACACAAGCCGGATAATTGCGATTTCGGTATCGGTAAAGGAGAGGTTGCCGAGGAGCGGTGAAGGAACCACCCTTGGAAACGTGCCATAACCGTCCATTGTGCTTCGGACGGTGGCCAGCAGGGTTTCGCCCTTTACATTTTTATAAAGAAAGCTATCGACCCCGGCTTTTTGGGAACTCTCGATATAAGTGATCTCCGGCATACCCGTCATAATCACAATTTTAATTGCCGGGCACTGGGCGCGGATTTCAGCCGCCGCCGTAATGCCGTTTTCGTTGTTATCGGTACATACATCCATAAGCACCAGATCAGGAAATTCTTTTCTGCAAATTTCCAGGGCATCCGCCGCGCTGCCTATGCTTCCCACCACGCGCATATCTTCCTGCCCATTGATTAAATTGGCAAGGGAATCCCGCATGACGACCTGATCCTCCACGATAAGTATTTTAATCATACATATCATCCTTTCTGTTCTTAGGTACAATCACATTTATTTGAAATCGCGGCCAAAGACCGATCGTTAATTCACCCGATAATTCATGAACCTGCCCTCGCATACCCACGATTCCGCTTCCTTCAATAATTGGTTCAGATGGCGGGGTTCCGTCGTTATGCACTAAAAGAGTGTATGCTTCGTCATTTTCTTGAAGTTGGGCAGATACATTTCCGGCATCGGCATGGCGGACGGCATTGGTAGCACATTCACGGATGATTTCAGTGAAGGCCCTGGCTGCCTTTTGGTCCTGCGGTAATGATCCTTTCAGATGGATGGCCGTACCTATCAGGGCAAAAGAATGGGTTAAGGAAGACAACAGATACTCCGGAGAGGTGTCAACAGTTTCCGTTATTGCTTGTGTCATATCTGTCAGCAGCGGTTTTAATTTTGTTATCATATCTTCCGCATCCATGTCGCTTTCCAATAAGCGGCTCAATATGGAGAGGCGCTGTCCGAGGATATCATGAACCCTGGTCTTCATACGCAGTATTTCTCTTTCCTTTTCCAGCCGCTCAATGTTATTGACAGCCGCGGAAAGCTCGTGCCCTAATTCTTCTAACGCCTTATTGCTTTCCTCCATTTCCATGGTAAGGACATCCTTTTCGGTAATGTCGATGGCAAGAAGCTGTATATATCGTTTCTTTTTTACAAGAATTGTTTGTTTGGAGAAAAGCCAAGAGCCGGCATTTCTAATCCGAATCAGCAGTTTGCCATCCAAGGTACGAACGCTGACATTATCGCTATCCTGTATTTTTACGAGGTTTTCCCATATAAATGAAACATCCGTTGCCGAATTGATATCCAAAGCGGATAACAACCGGTTCATGGCCGGATTTATAATCAACGTGCGGCCTTTTTCATTGGCGTAAAGGACGCCGCTCGGTAATAAATCCACCGCTTCTTTTATGGATAACCGGGTAACATTCCCTCTTATCCTGCTCCATTCAAAATCCAGCATTACCGCACTGCGGATGATTAGGTACAGATTGGCAAGCAGAAAGAAATATTGGGAAAAGGCAAAAGACCAGAAAGGCAGCGTCGGAAGCAAAAGAATGTAGCAAAGAAACGGATCCGGATTCCTGTGCTTGAGCATAATCCAAACGCCCAGGCCAATAGGAATCGCGTCAATAAACCGTAACCCATAAAAATAACCGGCGATAATATTACGCTGCAGCAATGTTATGGTCAACAGCATCGTTGCCAGTATTAAATGCACGAGTACGAATATCTCATAAAATAAAATAGACCGCGGAACTTTATATTCCTTGTGGGAAACCAGCAGGAACAGCCGCATGGTTTGCAAAGCGATGGCAATGACAAGCAGCGCGGAAAAGAAAATCCGGATTTCTGGTGCAAGAGAGTACAATTCAATCATTCTTCCGGCCTCCCCTCGGGACGGAAATCTGAATCGTCAATCCGTCATCATGCTCATGGACTCTATATGAAGCGCCCCAGGCATTCAAGGTGTTGCACATGGCTTGCTCCAAATGGAAATGCGAGGGGTCCGCAGCCGGCGTCGTCTCAATGGCGACGCGCAAAACGACGGAATTCTCTTTGACCGACAGGTTAATAAGCAGTACGGCGCTTGCATATTTCATGGCATTTTCCAGAATATGTTCAAAACAATCATATAGCAGGGATGCCGGTGTGCTGTGGATCTGGGTTTTTCCGGCTTCGGTCACCAGCCCGTCTATCCCGGCCGCGTTTGCTTCCCAAAGGGATTCCTGCAACCATAGGGCAAGGGAAGCCGTTTCACAATTCTCGTCACCCGCTTCCAGCAACACAAGATTGCCGCGCCGCTTGCAATAATTCACCAATACCTTGATTTTTGCCAGCTGCCTTTGAAGTGCGTCTTTGTCCCTGTCCGTGTCGCTTGCTGACAGGACGGAAAGAATCACATTAATTCCGTTTACACGCTCCTTTAATACGTCGTTTATACGGGCAAACATCTCCTGCTGCGCTTGCAGTCTGGCGATTTCACTTTTGACTTTATGTGTGCGGGTCAGAATACTGTTTTGGACTTTGATCCTTTTGTTTTGATCTTCCAAAGCCGATCGCAGCCTGATCACCGAATCAAGATGATGAACAAATATAGAATACCCGCCGTTGATCCGGTACACACCATAGAGGATACTCGTATCATCCGGCAAACTAAAGGCTACAGGTGCGTTTGGTTCCGGTTGAATAAACTGAGCTTTTTCAATAATCTCAGCGGGCAACTCTGCTGCGCAATCTGTTTTATATTCGATTTGCATAATATCTGAAAGAATATGCATATCAATCGGTGCATAGCGCAGCAATGCGCTCAATTTATCATTGTTGGGAATCAGCCTGTGGCGAAAACATACTTCAAGGAACAGTAATGCCATTACCCCATAAACAATGCTGAACTCTGACTCTCTGAGGATGGGAACCCCAAATGCGTATCCGCCGAAGTACGTAACAGAAACGCAGAGTATCAGGAGTAAGGGGCCGGCTCGCTTTGCAGTCGATTCATTTTTTTTGCGGACCGCTAAAAATACAAAGGAAAAAATTAAACATAGCGACCAGATAAAAACGAAATAATAAACCCAGCCGTATGAATAGTATAAGTCGTAGTTATTGCCTTCCGTTCCTCTGTAAAAATGGAAGGCCAATTGATGAAAGTCATTGGTCAGTACCAGCAGCGTTAATAACAGAGACACAAGCAAGCTCACCTTCCCGGCAAACCTGGAAAACCGGCTCTGATGGTTTTTATTTAAAGTTCGGCCGACGCCAAATAGCACCGTTGGTATAAATATCAAAGGAACATAGTAGAAATACCAGAAAATACGATGAACAGTACCCTCGGGCAGCAATAAGTTTATGATCCTGATCAGCATCCAGAAGAGCAGCAGCACGCTGATGGCAAAAAGCTTTTTTTGCAATGCTCTATCTGAAATCCTCATATAAAGCATACCGGTCCACAGGACGATTATGATGATAAATGCTATATAAGCCAATATGTTCTCAACACCATGGGCAGGGGATAATAGCCGCTTGCTGAGAACCTGCCTTTGGAAGGAAGCGACAGCGCTTATCATCTGTGTTGCAGTTTTAGGGGTCAGAGCTGCGTTTTGCGCACTCGTATAATGCTCCGGGTCAGGATAAATTAAAAAATTGCAATCGCCGTTTGGCAGGCGAAACCCGGCGGCAATCAAATCTTCCGGCTTTGCTTCCGGCAGTTTGCCCGCAGCTGTGCGCATAATTCCGGTGGGAAAGGACAAGGTTCCCTCGATGGGCACGATGATCTCAATATTCCTTCCATCCTTAAGCATCTGTGCAGCCTGATAGTCAAACAGGATAGCTACCGGAGCAACCGATGGATCGTCTGATATCAGGCGTCCGTTTTTATGGAGATATTTAAGCAGATGGATGGTGTTGCTGTAGCCGCTGTCTTCATAGTCCAGCCCGGACATCATGGATAAAAAAGGATACCCGAAGTCTATGTGGCTGAGTTTTCCCTTATAACCGAAATATATCGGGTGATTGCTGGTTCTCAGGCAGTTCCAGCCTGTTATCTCATCCTTGATCTGGTCTCGGTCTACCGCAATGATTATTGTACTGACAAAATCCGTCCGGTAGGCTTTGACAATACCTGCTTCCAGTAAGGGAATTGCCTGAAGCTCATAAGCGATGTGCAGCGAAGCATCCGATGGCGGCATGATCTTTTCGTAGGCGGGAATATTGTTGGAAAACAGAACAGAGCTATCCGGCGTATCCGCTGTTATAACGCATAAAGTGAAAAGCGTTAATGTAAGTACGCCCAACGCAATGATATATATCCATTTTCGTTTTCTGCTCATCAATAATCCCACCATAAAGATTGTTCTATATTGCTAATTATATAGTAAGAGATGGTACATCGAAATTTTACCAAACTCACTTTAGGTATATTGGCATTACTCTTTAGTCGCCGACTGGAAATACAGTTCAAAGTAAAGACAGTTGTTGCTGCTTTCAAACAAAGCAACCGATAGTGTGTTTCCCTCGCCTATATAGAAAAAGATCTGTTCGACCCCTTCTGTTACAGATGGGTTTTCTGGGTCCTACTCCCACTCAATTGTTGCCGGGGGCTTGGAGGTGATATCATATACCACGCGGTTGACGCCGCTGACCTCGTTGACGATGCGGCTGGCGACCCGGGCAAGCAAGTCGTCCGGCAGACGCGCCCAATCAGCGGTCATGAAATCATCGCTGGCGACCGCCCGCAAGGCGATGACTTCCTGATAGGTACGCGCATCCCCCATCACACCCACCGAGCGCACTGGCAGCAGTACAGCAAAGGCCTGTGCAATCTGATATTCATCCATGCTTTTACGTTTTCCCAGCAGACCAGTTTTGGTCAGTTCGCTGGTGAAGATCGCGTCGGCGGCACGCAGGGTGGCCAGACGCTGCGGGGTGATCTCGCCCAGGCAGCGCACTGCCAGCCCCGGCCCGGGGAAGGGCTGCCGCCAGACCAGTTCGACTGGCAGACCCAGGGCTTCCCCGACCGCGCGGACTTCGTCTTTGAAGAGATAACGCAGTGGTTCGACCAGTTCGAAAGCCAGATCTTCCGGCAGACCGCCGACGTTGTGGTGCGATTTGATCTTGTGTCCCTGGCTGTGATCGGGCGCACTGGATTCGATTACGTCCGGGTAGATGGTGCCCTGCACCAGAAAACGCGGCTTGCCGACTTTGAGCGCCGCCTGCTCAAACACGCGGATAAAGGTGGCGCCGATTGCTTTTCGTTTGGCTTCGGGATCGGTGACGCCCTGCAGGGCTGCCATAAACTCCGTTGCAGCATCGACTGTGTGCAGCTCCACACCCAGGTTGGCGGTGAAAGCACGCTCCACCTGCTGGCGTTCATCCTGCCGCAAGAGGCCGTGATCGACAAAAACCGCTACCAACTGATCGCCAATGGCATGATGCACCAGCGCAGCCGCCACGCTCGAATCGACTCCCCCGCTGACACCGACCAGCACGCGCTGCGAGCCGACCTGGGCACGCACCTGTTCGACACTCTGCGCGATGATGGAACCGGCGGTCCAACTGGGCTGGACGCCGCAGATTTCGACCGCAAAACGCCGCAGCAACTCACTCCCGATGGGGGTATGGTGTACCTCCGGGTGGAACTGGACGCCGTAATAACTGCGCTGCCCGTCGGCGATCATCGCAAACGGGCTGTTGGCGCTGGCAGCCAGACTCTCAAACCCGGGCGGCAGACTCTCAAGCCGGTCGCCGTGCGACATCCAGACCGGATACTCTCCAGAAGCCAGGAGGGGGTTGGTATCCGACACGCTGATGGTAGCCGTACCGTACTCGCGCGCCTGTGCTGGCGCTACCTGACCACCGAGCGCGTGAGTGAGCGCCTGCATCCCGTAGCAGATGCCCAGGATCGGCAGCCCGGAAGCCAGCACATATTCCGGCACCTGGGGGGCGCCCGGCGTGTATACCGAATTAGGTCCGCCAGACAGGATGAATCCCCGCGGGTTCAACGCCAGCACCTTTTCTGCCGGGGCGTTCCAGGGGAACAACTCGGCATAGACCTGTACATCGCGTACCCGTCGGGTAATCAACTGGCTGAATTGGGAGCCGAAATCCAGGATGATGATGCAAGCGCTCATATCGGGTTATTCCATAAATTCAATTTTGCCATCATCCATGTTCTGGATAGTGACCAGAGATTCGATCGGGATTTTCAGGGCAGAGAGTTTCTGGCGCCCGCCTTCGAAGATTTTTTCAACCAGGGTGCCAATGCCCACCAGACGCGCTCCCGCGGCCAGAACCAGACGCACCAGCCCCTGAATGGTGTTCCCGGATGCCAGGAAATCGTCGATGATAAGCACCTTCTCACGGCGGCCGATATATTCCGGTGAAACGATCAACTCCACCAGGCGTCCTTTGGTATGGGATGGCGCGGTGGTCAGGTAGACGGTATCCGGCATGGTGATAGGTTTGGTCTTGCGGGCATAGACGACCGGGATATTCAGGTACTTGGCGGTCATAACCGCCGGCGCAATTCCGGAGATTTCAGCGGTGAGCACCTTGGTGGCTCCGAGATGGGCAAAGCGGTTGGCTAGTTCCTGCCCGCAGGCGTCCATCAAAATCGGATCGACCTGGTGGTTGATAAATCCATCCACTTTGAGAATATTGCCCCCTAAATTCGCCCCTTTTTGAATAATGGTGTCTTTTAATAATTGCATGGTGTCCTCTTCTTTATGAAACTGAGTCTCCAGCTATCAGGAAGCAGCTCCTGATAATAGGGGTAGCAGGGAGTCAGATCATTTTATTTTACAATAAAAAAATGGAATGGGGGGAAGGGGAAAGCTGAAAGGTAAAAGCTAAAAGCTGATAGCTCATGGCTGATGGCGAAAGAGGAGGAAATTTGTTGGGTGTGCATTTGAAAATGTTTGAAGGTACAGGGATAAAGCATTGGAGAATAGGCATGGTTTTGCCGCACGAACTTTCGTACTCCAATGCTTCCTCCCTACCCGAAACATCATTAAATTTCATAATTTTCGCCAATTAAATTCCCCTCCTCTGGAGGGGTGCCCGCAGGGCGGGGTGGTTTGAGGGAACTACCTCACCCCCCGGCCCCCTCTCCAACGCGTTGGAGAGGGGGAGGATGGATTATTCGATGTTTGAGAGGTCACCTCAATTCTGGTTTTTGGCATTGAGCTTTGAGCTTTAACCTTTGAGCTAGCAAAACCACCTCACCCCCCGGCCCCCTCTCCAACGCGTTAGAGAGGGGGAGGATGGATTATTCGATGTTTGAGAGGTCACCTCAATTCTGGTTTTTGGCATTGAGCTTTGAGCTTTAACCTTTGAGCTAGCAAAACCACCTCACCCCCCGGCCCCCTCTCCAACGCGTTGGAGAGGGGGAGGATGATATTTCCGTCATTTGAGATGTCACCCTGGACTCGATTTTTTACGTTGGGTAATATCTTCCACTGTGAGGGCTCGCGCAATGAATAATTGATGGATAATCGGCAGGAATGAAGCATTGGAGAATAGTCCTGGTTTTACCACACGAACTTTCGTACTCCAATGCTTCACCCCTACGGCAAAATTAATGCAATATAATTAAACAATCAATTGCAACTAATTGTCCAAATGACACAAAAACATCATCATCTCAGATATATTTGACTTAAATGATGAAATTGAATATTGGCAATTAATTACACCTCAGGAACGATTTGACTCAATAATCAATGCCTAACCTACGCTTAACCCCCATTGAAATCTACACGGATGGCGCCTGTACCGGCAACCCGGGGCCGGGGGGCTATGGTGTGATTGTTGTGCAGGCTGGCCAGCGCCGCGAGCTCTCGCAGGGCTACCGTCTGACGACCAATAATCGCATGGAGCTGATGGCAGCCATAGCCGGGCTGAAGGCTATAGCCCCAGGTGAAAGGGTTCGTCTGCACACCGATTCGAAATACCTGGCAGACGCGATTAACCTGGGTTGGGTGGATATCTGGCGTGTGAAAAAATGGAAAAAGACGGGCAAGGGGAAGTTGCTCAACCCGGACCTGTGGCAAGAATTATCTGAACTGCTGGATCAACACGAGGTCGAACTGATCTGGGTGAAAGGACACGCCGGACACCCCGAAAACGAGCGTTGTGACCAGCTCGCTGTGCAGGCTGCCCGGCAGAAGAATTTGCTGATCGATTCCGGCTATGAGAAAAGTCAGGAGGACCAGCGCCAACAGCCGGGTTTGTTCTAACTGGCTTTAACCGATTGTTTGAGCAAATTGTTGATGTGCATGATCTCATCCGCATTGACGTTGTGCCCCATCCCGGAGTAAATCTGCTGGTTCACCTCTGCGCCCATACTTTCCAGAAGACGGGTGGTCTCTTCCACCCGGGAAAGTGGAATATGCTGGTCGATATCGCTGCAGCCGATGAAGACCGGCATGCCTTCCAGGTCGGCGATTGCGCTGCGCTGCATGGTCTGTGGGCCGATCCAGCCGCCACTGAGCACAATCAGGCCGCCATACCGGCGCGGGTTGCGAACCACGTATTCGCTGGCCAAACAGGCGCCCTGTGAGAAGCCTGCCAGAATGATCTGATCCAGCCGCTTGCCGGATTTGAGCACCTGGTTGACGAGGGTATCGACACGCTCCAGGGCGCAGGAAAGTTCCGGCTCGTTGCGTTCAAGCGGGGATAGGAAACTATATGGGTACCAGCGGTATTGATCCGCCTGTGGTGCCAGAAAGTGAGTGTCCGGGGCGTCTAATTCGGCTGCCAGCGAGAGAATCGCTTCGGCGCTGGCTCCACGGCCATGCAGCAGGATCATCACCTGTCGGGCGTTCTGGAAAGGTGCTCCCAGACTTAATACCGGTTGTTGCAGGTGCGGGTTGTTGGCGGGGCTCACCGGCTGACCTCCAGTGGTAAACTGCGGCGAATAACGGGCAGGTTGGCTTCTATCGCATCCCGGCGACCTTCCAGCCAGGGCGGCAGCACCAATTTGGAGCCCAATTCTGCGGCGGATTCATTCACCGTGAAGCCAGGTTGATCAGTGGCGATTTCGAATAAAACCCCGCCCGGGGTACGGAAGTAAACCGAGTGGAAGTATTGGCGGTCGATCATCTGGGTGGTGTAAATGCCCATTTGGCGCACCTTTTGTTTGATCTCGGTTTGATGCTCATCCGAGGTGGCGCGGAAGGCAATGTGATGTATCGAACCGGCTCCAAAGCTGCCAGACCCCATCTGTGGCAAATGCACCAGATCCACCACTCTGCCGGGAGCATCCCCCGCAACCTGGAAACGATAGCGGTTGCCTTCTTGCCCTAATAGTTTGTATCCCAAGGCTTCCTGCAAGATGGCAGTGGTGGATTCGATCTCATCCAACCACAGGCTGACGCCGTAAAAGCCATGCAGGGCGTGCTCCTGAGGCAGGGGAGATGAGTTCCAGGCTTGCACAGCCGGCAAATTCTCAACGCCGATCAGTTCCAGGCGCATACCATCCGGATCCTGGAAGGGAATGACATCCTGATCGAAGCGCGTCTCCACGCGTTGGGGGGTGAATCCGAACTCCTTCAAACGGGCGTTCCAAAATCCCAATGAATGCTGTGGGATGGTATAAGCGACCGCCTGGGTTTCGCCAGCCCCAACCCGACCAGGGAGGGTGTTCACCCAACCAAAGAAGGTCATGGCGGTACCGGGGATCCCGGTGTAGTCGCCATAGTAGAGGTGATAGGCTCCGGGGTCATCAAAGTTGATGGTAGTTTTCACCAGGCGCTGACCGAGCACCTGTTGGTAAAAGTCGATATTATTTTGCACATCGCGGGTCACAGCGGTGATATGGTGTAAACCGGCAGTTTTCATTTTTCAATCCTTTCCAGTAATTCATTCGATGTCGAAATAATAACATGAAAAGATTGAGAAGCAAATGAACGTATAACGTTCGATATCGAAAGGTTTATAAAGTTTAAAGTTGACAGTCAACAGTGGACAAAAAAAATTAAGGCATGGATTTGTTTTAAAGGTTGCCGGATCAATTGTAGGGGCAGTGTCCATAGACCTGCCCTGGTATTCATGACAAACCTGACAGGGGGAGGTCAGGGACCATCCCCCTACGAGTTATTAATGCAACAACATGTAAATCAAACCCTGCCCCTGCGAAAAGGCCACCACCAATCCAGCGAAGACAACGGATACCATGGTCATCAGTTTGATGAGAATGTTCAACGAAGGTCCGGCGGTATCCTTGAATGGATCCCCAACCGTGTCACCGATGACGGCAGCTTTATGGGCTGCGGACCCTTTGCCTCCAAATTCGCCCACCTCAATGTATTTTTTGGCGTTGTCCCAGGCGCCACCGGCGTTGGCCATGGTGACTGCCAGGGAAAATCCGCTGACCAGCGCGCCAGCGAGCAGCCCGAGCACACCTGGAATACCGAAGATAACCCCGACCACCACCGGCACAATGATGGCAACCAAAGAAGGAGCCAGCATTTCTCGTTGGGCAGCTGCTGTGCTGATCTCGACGCAACGCGCGTAATCCGGGCGGGCACTACCATCCAGAATTCCTTTAATTTCACGGAACTGGCGGCGCACTTCCTCCACCATACCGGTGGCTGCCCGGCCGACTGCGCGCATCGTCATGGCAGAAAAGAAGAAAGTGGTGGCAGCACCAATGAAAAGCCCAGCCAGCACAGAGGGGTTAAGCAGAGAAACATGATAAAAATCCATGAAATTTTGCATGGTCATTTGCATGACCGGAATCAATTCGCCGCGTACCAGCAAACTGTCAATCCCGCGTAACTCGATCAGTACCAGGCGGATCTCTTCCAGGTATGCTGCCAGCAACGCCATAGACGTAAGTGCGGCTGATCCGATCGCAAAGCCTTTTCCGATTGCTGCGGTGGTATTGCCAACCGCATCTAGTTCATCCGTGCGTTGCCGAACCTGCCGGTCTAAGCCTGACATTTCGGCATTGCCGCCGGCATTATCCGCGATGGGGCCATAGGCGTCGGTTGCCAGTGTGAAACCCAGGGTCGAAAGCATTCCAACGGAGGCTATACCTACCCCGAACAAGCCCATTAACAGGTTGTCCACGCCACCGGCCACATAGTAGCTGATCATAATCCCGATCACCACCACCGCTACTGGTATTGCACCGGATTCCATCCCGACTGCCAGCCCTTCAATCAGAGCGGTGGCTGAGCTGGTATCGGCTTGTTCGGCGATATTGCGGGTGGGTTGAAAAGCGTGCGAGGTGTAATACTCGGTGGATTTTCCAATCACCAAACCAACACCCAACCCGGCTAACACACAGATCCAGATAGCGAACCAGTTAGGCAAGCCGAGAACATACAACAGCGGTAAAGAGAGAACCGCTATACCAATAGAGCTGAGATTAAGCCCGCGGCTGAGCGAGTTGATCAACTCGCTCTGAGATGCTTCATCTTTGGTTCGCACCATATAAATGGCCAGGATGGATAACACAATCCCTAGAGCGGAAAGAACAATCGGTGCGGTGATATATAACAGACCGATTTGTAAAGCTGATTTTCCAGGCAAAAGGTTATTGCCAGCCAGATTGACTGCTGCAACCCCCAGGGCACTGGTCGCCAGAATGGAACCGGCGTAAGATTCATACAGGTCGGCGCCCATACCAGCGACATCACCCACATTATCCCCGACATTGTCGGCTATGGTGGCAGGATTGCGCGGGTCATCTTCAGGGATATTGGCTTCCACTTTGCCCACCAGGTCAGCGCCAACATCAGCGGCTTTGGTGTAGATGCCGCCACCCACGCGGGCAAAAAGAGCCTGAGTAGAAGCGCCCATCCCGAAGCTGAGCATAATTGCTGTAATTTGAGGCAGTGGGTTGGCCGCCAGGCTGATAAAGTGCTGCGGGAAAAGAATCGGGAAACCAGCATATAGTAGCAGGAACCAGAGTGTGATATCTAAAAGGGCAAAACCTACCACTACCAGCCCCATTACTGCACCAGCGCGTAAAGCCACCTGCAAGCCTGAATTGAGGTTTTTGCTGGCAGCATGAGCAGCGCGAGCTGAGGCGTTGGTGGCTGTTTTCATCCCAAAATAACCGCATAAGGCTGAAAAAAGTCCTCCGGTGAGGAAAGCAAATGGCACAATCGGATTCTGAAGCTTAAGGAAAGACAGCACCAGAAAAATCACAAATAGAACGACAAAGACCAGTGCAACCACACGGTATTGGCGGGATAGATAAGCCATGGCGCCTTCCCGCACAGCCTGAGCAATGAATTTCATCTGCTCGTTACCTTCTGAACGACGCATCATTTGTTTATAGAAAAGGATGGCAAAAAATAAGGCCACAATGGCGGCGATAGGTCCCAACCACCATAAAAGTGGCAAGGCTGCACGATCAGCACCCGTATTCGTCAGGACTGTAAGGGCAGTCGTAATTCTCTCCATGTTGTGAAGATCCTCCTGGTTTGGTTGTTTTTTCTTGCCCGGATTTCGAATTTTTTTCTGAAAACGGAGCAGTTGCTATCAATTTTTGAATTGTCTGACAAGCTTGTTCATTATAAATGATTTTTAATAGAAGGGGGTTTTTAAGCGGTTAAGTTTTGTTTTATGGGGTGAAAATGGCCGGAAATACTCAAAATAATTGGACGATTTTTGTCCAATATGCCAAAAAGCTGCCGATTTTGACGTTTTAAGCCTTAAAACATGCACATTTAGGCAGGTTGTCAAAATCTTTCTTTTCTGTCATACTCTGGTCGAATTTAGAACAATATTTCTAATTTAGAAAGGAACGGTATGGCAAAGAAGAGAGCCAAGGCAAAAACCGATCAACCTGATATCCGACAGCAATTACCCGTACTTGTACCTGGCGGTGAGTCACTGCCGGAATACGACCGCGTATTGGATGAATTGATTGGCCTGGTGCGCAAATCAATCTGGATCTATTCCGATCTGATGCTGAACAGTGAAATCAAGGTAGATACCTTTGGTAAACACCTGGAGGTGATGGGAAGGGGAGCAGCCCGCCTGGGTCGTTTGGTCGAGATCAGCAAGAAATGGGGAACCACGCAGGACGGCATGGAGAAATTCAAGCGCGAGGTTATTAAAGTGATCGAAGACCTGGATCAATCCCGGCTGGAGCTGGAGGAGGAGAACCATGCTGAGCGTGCATGAGCGCAGCATCCTCAAGTCTGCCTTGCAGGATCCCTGTCGCTTTGCTGCTCTGGGAGGTATTCACCTGCGCGTGTACCAGCAGGCGGTTGCTTATGCCGTCTCGTCTTCTGTGCTGGGCGGTCACGGGCAATCTTTTGTGATCATGTTTCCCCGCCAGAGCGGAAAGAACGAACTGCAGGCCCAGTTGGAAGCCTTCTTCCTAATGCGTTTCATTCAGTCTGGCGGGGAAATGGTCAAAATATCACCCACCTGGAAACCGCAAAGCCAGAACGCAATGCGCCGTTTGCAGCGCGTGCTTAAGCAGCACCCGCTCCTGCAGGCTGAGTGGCGCAAAGATTCCGGATACCGCTTTTCGGTTGGGCAGGCCAGCATCACCTTTTTGTCCGGTTCACCGGAAGCCAACATCGTCGGCGCCACTGCTTCCACGCTGCTGCAGGTGGATGAAGCCCAGGATGTGTCCGTTGAAAAGTATGACAAGGAGATCGCCCCGATGGCAGCCAGCACCAATGCCACGCGGGTCTTCTGGGGCACCGCCTGGACGGAGGACACCCTCCTGGCGCGCGAATTACGCCTGGCACAACAGGCTGAAACCCGCGACGGTGTACGCCGTACTTTCGTGCTCACCGCAGATGATGTGGCGCACGAGGTGCCGGCATATGGGCGTTTTGTGCACAGTCAGATTGCCATGCTGGGGCGTGACCATCCGATGATCCGTACGCAGTTTTTCTCAGAATTGCTGGAAAACGGCGGGCGGCTCTTTCATGATGGGCGTCTGGCTTTGCTGCGTGGGGAGCACTTACGCCAAACCACCCCACCTGGGGGCAGTTGTATTGCTTTCTGCCTGGATGTTGCTGGTGAGGATGCCGGCCTGGGTACAAGCGGTGTCCTCAGCAACCCGCAACGCGATTTCAGCGCCCTGACGATTATTGCCTGGCACAGTCAGCCCACGGATTGGGGCGCCAGCCAGAACCATTATGCCGTTCTCAACCGGCAAGCCTGGCAGGGGATTTCGCAGAGCCAGTTATTCGAACAGATCATGGCGTTGGTGCGGCTGTGGCAGCCGCGGCACCTGGTGGTAGATGCCAGCGGGGTGGGTGCGGGGGTGGCATCCTTTCTGGAAAGAGCCCTGCCGGGAAAGGTGACTGCCTTTCAGTTCAACACCGCCAGCAAGAGCCGTCTGGGCTGGGCTTTCCTGGGGTTGATCGATAGCGGACGTTTCAAAGACCATCGTGACGAAAGCCCGCAGCAGCGCGAGTTTCTGGCGCAGGCGCGCGCCTGTAAGTCCAGCATTTCGATCGGCCCGGAACGCACCTTACGCTGGCAGGTACCGGCTGGCACTCGGGATGAGCGCGGTCAGGAAGTGCATGACGACTGGCTGATCTCGGCGGCGCTGTGTGCTGTGTTGGAGAGCCAGACGGTGCAACCCGGCCAGGGTACCACCGTCATCCCGGCGGCAGATCCTTTACAGGAGATGGACTTTACTGCCAGACGCCGGAAACGCAGCTTATTAGGTTTTTAGTGAAAAAAGAGGAATGAGATGAAGAAAACAATCATGGATAATATGCGTGGTTGGTTGCATCGCCGGCTGCGCGAGAAATCGCAAACCATTCCGGCATTGCCGTTTACCCTGCAGCCGCAGGAATCGCGCGATCGCCAATCCTATGACCAGCAGACCATCCTGCAGACCACGCTGGATGCCTGGCGTACCAACCCGCTGGCACGGCGCATCGTTGGTCTGACCAGCCAGTATGTGGTTGGCGGCGGTATTCGCATCACCTGTGAGCACCCGGGTACTGCTGCTTTCCTGAACCAGTGGTGGCAGCACGAGCTCAACCAGTGCGCTTTACGTGTCTATGAATGGTGCGACGAACTGACACGCGCCGGGGAGCTCTTCTTTTTGCTGTCCAGCGATGTTTCCGGAATGACCTATGTTCGGGCAATACCGGCAGTTCAAATTAACGCCATTGATACCGCTGAGAATGACCTGCAACAGGAACTGGCTTATCACCAGCAAAGCGCTGCCCTGGGGGTTGAGAAGCTCTGGCCGGCTTATGACAGCCGCCAGGATAACCCTGAACAGACAGTCATGCTGCATTTTGCCATCAATCGCCCGCCGGGTGCGGTACGCGGGGAAAGTGACCTGGCACCGCTGCTGGTGTGGCTGCAGCGCTACGCTGTCTGGCTGGAAGATCGCGCCCGGTTGAACCGTTATCGCAATGCTTTTTATTTTGTGGTCAAGTCTCGCTTTCTGAGCGAAGCGGAACGCGCCACCCGGCAATCCGTCCTAAATGCTATTCCGCCCACCCCTGGTTCGATTTTAGTGACAGATGAAGCTGAGCAGTGGGAGGTAATCCACCCGCGCCTGGAGAGCCAGGAAGCCAGTGAAGATGGCTTGAGCATCAAGAAAATGATTGCAGCCGGTGCCGGGCTCCCCCTGCATTTTCTGGCAGAACCGGAATCCTCTACCCGCAGCACAGCCGAAGCTGCTGGCGGCCCCACTTTCCGACATTTTGAGCAGCGCCAGTTGTTCTTTAGCGAGATGCTGCGCCAGTTGGCAGTACTGGCAGTCCGCCGCCGGGCACAGTTTGACCGCTCACTGGACAGTACAGCGCCAATCCAGGTGCAGGTGGCTGACCTGAGCGGGCGTGATAACGCTGCCCTGGCGATCGCCACGCAGGCTGCCAGCCACACTTTCTTTGAGCTGTTTGACCGCGGTTTGATTGAACGGGCTGAACTGCTGCGCATGGTCTACCGTTTTGCTGGAGAAGTACAGGCGCAGGAAACCCCAACAGAAATGAAAAGCGACCCGGCGCGTCAACCGGTGCAGCCTTCCTCTGGGAAAAAAGTGAAAGGCAGCAAATTGATCAACCCTGAACAGGGAGAAGCGCGCGGCATCGCCAGCGTTTGAACCAGGAAGGAGGAGCAGGGAGTAATTTCAACAAAAATTCGATGAGAGAAAGGAGCAGAAATGACAGAAAAAACACAACAATTTCGTACCCGAGTGCAATTTGAAACGCTGATGCCTGAAGGAGAAACGTCAGAAATCAAGAATGCTGCAGAGCAGCGCTTTGAAGTCACCGCCATCACCGCTGGGGTAGGGAATGGCTGGCAGTTCACCGCGGAGGTACTGCGCACCTCCTTGGGGTTGTGGGAAGGCGTGGAAGTGTTCATCGACCATCAACCGCCGGCAACAACCCGCAGCCTGCGTGACTTGGCGGGAGTGGTCTACGGCGCGCGCTTTGACGAAGAAAAACAGGGGGTGGTGTTGACGCTCAAACCAGCCGGCCCCAGTGCGTCACTGCTGGCGGAAATCGGAACCGATTGGCTGGGCAGTACATCACCGCGCCCGCGCCTGGGCTTCAGCGCCGATATCGTTTTCAGTGCTGCCGGTAAAACGGTGCAGGAAATTCATAAAGTGATCAGCCTGGATCTGGTTTATCGCCCGGCACGTGGCGGGGCTTTCAACCGGATTCTGGAACAAACAAAATCTCAACAGGAGGAAGAAATGGAAAAAAATCTGCAATTAAGTGAAATGGGAGCTAACACCAGCGATGGAACGGATCTACTTCAAGAGGTACAGAAAATTAAGCATGATCTGCTGGGGTTAAAATTAAAGGAAAGCAACCTGCCAGAACCCGTGCAGGAACAATTACGCAAACAATTTGGGCAGGGTCCCTTCGGGCTGGCTGAACTTGACCAGGCTATTCAATCTCAACGCGAACTGGTGGCTGCGCTGCAGGGACGTAACATGATTCAGGGTGCCGGGCGCATCGAAGAAATGCGCTCGCAACGGGACCAATTGCAGGCAGCGGCTGATGACCTGTTAGGCGCACCTCGCGAAGCCGGTATGCAGAGCGCCCGTGTTGCCCGCCTGAGCGGCATCCGCGAGCTTTACCTGCGCATGACCGGCGATGTCGATTTTCATGGGCGCATGGGGCTCGACCGCACTCAACTGGCAGACAGTGACAGCCTCTCGAACGTGTTGAAGAACAGTTTCAACAAGATCATGCTGCAGCAATGGGAGCAACTGGGCAAAGCAGGCTATCGCTGGTGGGAGAAGGTGGTGCGTGTGGAGCACATGAACTCGCTGCAGGATGTAAGCGGTATTTTGCTGGGCGAGGTCAGTGCTTTGACGGTCATCTCCGAAGGTGGCAGCTATGATGAGTTGGAGATTAGTGACAGCGGGGAGAGCCAATCTTTCCGCAAGTACGGCGGTTTGCTGCCTATCACGCTGGAGATGATCGACAAGGATGAAACCCACAAACTGCGCCAATTGCCGCAGAAGCTGGCAGCCAGTTCCATTCGCAACATTTCCAGCCTGGTAGCCGGGTTGTTCACCAGCAGCAACGGCACTGGCCCGATCATGGCGGATGGTGCGCATATCTTTGACGCCAGCGCCCACAAAAATCTGGGCACTGCGGCATTGAGTGCTGCCAGCTTTGAAGCAGCCAGCCAGGCAATTTACCAGCAGAGCATGGTCTCGAATGATACCACCAAGCCCATGCTGGCGGTGGATGCCCGCTACTTGCTGGTGCCGCGTGCCCTGCGATTGACCGCCCGCCAGATTCTCTACCCGACTTTTGAGCGTGAGAGCAACATCTTCTCGGAGAATATGCTGCGCGGTGAACTGGGGGATGTGATCACCGTGCCAGATTGGACGGACGCCAACGACTGGGCTGCCATCGCTGACCCGAACCTGGTGCCTGGCATCATCATCGCCGAACGTTTTGGATTGATGCCCGAGATTTTCGTGGCGGAAAACGAGCATGGTTTCGATATGCTGCACAACGACACGATCAACCTGAAGGTACGCCATTTCCTGAGCGTTTTTGCGGCGGATTATCGACCGTTGTATAAGGCGAATGTTGTATAGGCGATAGGGGATAGGCTCAAGGCGAAAGGCGAACCCCCGCAGAGCGAGGGCAAGACCCGCCCCTACGTGGGATGGGTGAATAATGGAAAAACAGAAAGGAGACGAAGATGGATAAATGGAAATTGTTGTTGGGATCACGGAAATTTTGGGCGGCTTTGCTGGGGTTGGCGTTTTTGATGATTCGTCATTTCGACCCGAATTTTGAGGTACCCGAAAATGAAGCCGTGGCGTTTGTTTCGGTGTTGGCAGCCTATATTTTAGGCGTCGCTGTGGAAGATGGGTTGCGTGGCTAGAAATTTACACCGTAAGGGCGGGTTCTGAACCCTCGGAACGAGGGAAAGACCCGCCTCTACGTGGGATGGATAAAAGAAGTAGAAAGGAAACACGATGTTTGATCGTTATTGTTTGGGGGTGGATGTCTCCAGTTGGCAAGCCACCGTCAATTGGGATAAATTACATGCCAATGGCGTACGGTTTGCCATCATCAAAGCCGCCCAGGGCAGCTACCGGCAGGACCCGATCTGCCCGGCGCATCTGAAGGGTGCCAGCGCGGCTGGCATGCTTTGCGGGGTCTATCACTGGATGGACCCGGCTAATAAAGCGCAAGAACAAATCAAAAACCTCAGTCACCGCCTTAAGGGGCTGGAATACAACTTCCTGGCGCTGGACGTTGAACAATACTGGGCGGATTGGAATGAATGGAGCCAGGGCATGATCAGCCAGCGCTATCCTGGAAAGCTGATCAGCGACGTGGCGCGTGCCTGTGCGGAAGGAATGCGTGCAACCTTTCAGAAACCGGTGCTGATCTACACGCGTGCCAGTTTTGTGAAAGATTATGCCCCGGAAATGGCGTCCTGGCTGCCAGAATGGCCGCTGTGGCTGGCGTATTACCCCTACCAGAGCGGGCGGGTGCGCCTGACCTGGGAGCAGCTAAAGCATGAATACGCGCCTAGCCTGACCGGACCAGCCATCCCGGCTGCCTGCAAGGATTGGCGTTTCTGGCAATTTTCGGGAGATAAGTTCATTCTGCCCGGCGAGCAATCAGCGCTGGATTTGAACTTCTATAATGGCAGCCTGCAGGATTTGCAAAGCTGGTTAGGGCAGCCGGTTACCCCGCGTGAATTAACCACAGAGGAAAAGCTGGAAGCCCTCTGGCAGGCGCATCCTGAAATCTGGCAGGGAGGTCAATATGTCCAAAACACGCCGTAAGGTTGTTCCTGCTCCGGTTGTTGAACCCACCTCGCTGGATGCAGAAAATAATTCAATCCCGGCGGATGTTATCCGGCTGGCAGAGCGCCTGGGTCTGGAGGTGGTCAGCCTGCTTGCCTGGAAGGTCTACCCACAGGGTAAGGTTGTTCTGGTAGCTGCTAATGGCATGAAATTCAGCGCCGAGGAAGGACCACATGAACCGCAAAGTGAGGTGCGGGATGCCTGACAAAGAGCAGCTAATCGTACGTCTGCGCATTTTGCTGAACGACCCGGAAGCGCTGATCTGGTCGAATGCCATTCTGGAAGAATGCCTGCGTCTGGCGTTAACCCGCATTCAGACTGTTTGCCCGTATGATCTGACCATTTCCGGGTTGGATGGTGGTAGCGAAACCAACCTCGATCAGGAGATTAAGTTGACGCCTTTATTGTTGCAACTGGCATCCCGCCAGGCGTTGAAATTGCGCCAGGGACAGCGCAGTGAATTGTTTCACCCCGACCCGCAAAAAGCTACCAACGCTGCGCTGGGGATTGTGCCGGAAGAAGGCGTATTGCACGCGTTGGACGAGGTACGGCGTTATTTTTTACAACGCAGCCTGTCCCGTCCATTTTAAATTTCTGGCGATACCTTCGTTCAATCAACAAACAAGGTATCGCCAGACTTTATTTCAGATTTGAGGTTTTATGCAACGACTCGCCATCAAAATTAATGAGGATGAATGGGTGCTGCACGGCTCTGGAAAAGCGGTGGGACTGCAGGGCTGCCAGCGCAATCCAACCCAACGCCTGCCGACCGGAGCCTGCCTGGAGAAGCTGGATCTGATCCTGCAGGGCAATCCAAATCGCACCCGCGCGCTGATCATCCAACTGCAAAGCCTGATCGAACGCCTGCGCCTGGGTCAGCCAGCCTGGTTGTGTCTGCAGCCGGATGCCGAGGTGGCTGTGTACCAGAGCCGGCTGTTAGCTGCTGACTTTCAATGGATCACCGGCAGCGTGCAGGTGCAGGGTATTGGCATCCGCCTGGAAATGCAGCGGGAGGACTTCTGGCAATTGCCCTGGCAGCCCTTGCCGTTGAGCAATCGCTATGGAACTGCTGTGACAGATGGGATTCGCATCGATAACCGTGCGGATGCCAATGGCCAGAATTGGTGCAGCATCGCCGGGGAAGGGCTGCTGGGAGATCTGCCGGCTCCGGTGCGGGTTCGCATTCTGCATGACGTGGATGCCAATACCATTCTGGATCAGATTTTCATTGGCTGGGGTTCAACCGTCACACTGCCTTTGCCGCCTGTGGAAGGTGAGATGGCGGAGAGCAATTTGAATTATGGAGGAATCATCCATGCTGCCTATCATGGCGGCGGATATGGTCTGGTGCAATGGGACACCACGGCTGCCATTCGTTTACTCTCCTGGGTTTTACCCGGCGCGGAATTCAACGGGTTGGGCAGCCGGCAGCTACGGCCGCTGGTGCGCCTGGTTAATCCGCCGGGTTTGACGGCTGATACCTGGGTCTGGTGGAAATTGTTTCACGGCAGCCTGGTATACCAGAGCAGCCCGCAGTTACTTTCCAGTGAGCGCGCTCTCCAAGCGCTGCCGCTGATCTGCCTGCCAGCCAACCCATTGAGTGGAGAACCCTGGAATGACCTGCACCTGGAAATCCATGCGCAAAATCGCACTGCTGGAAATCATCAACTGGCTGTGGATGCCATCTTTCTGTTTTATACAGATGGTTGGCGCCAGTTTCAAACCCTGGAAAACGGTAAGCTGGAGTTCGGGCAGACCCTGATCGATACATCTGATCAGGTGCAACCCTTTGTGCAACTTTCGCACACGCACAAGAACCAGCGTGCTTATCAGGCGCAGGGCAATGGTTTGTGGGTGTTACCCGGGCAGAATCACCTGCTGCAGCTTCTCGTGGATGCCGGAAGTGAGATGCCCCTGGATGTCTCCTTTCACCTGAAACTGGAATATCAGCCCCGCCGGAGGATGCTGCCATGAAACCAATGGCGCGTTTGTCCGTACAGCCATCTTCCGGGTTGCTGCGCGGGAGTCACCCCTGGCAGGTGCAGAGCCTTTCCTGGCGTTTACCGGGCGGGGCAGCAGAGGCACTTCTTCAGGCTGAAATCGAGGAAGTTTCTCGCTTTGACAGCCAACAGGCGCGTAGGTGGCTGGGCAGCGCGGTCGATATTTATAACAATATCGGGGAGAACATCTGGCAGGGCTGGATTGCCCAGGTGCAACTGGATTTTGGACGTTTACGCCTACGCTGGAGTACTCAACGCCTCCTGAGCCGGGTAATCGCCCGCTACTCGCAAAGCAGTTCCCTGTTAAATCCAATCCCTGAGTGGCAAATTAGCGATTGGGTAGCAGACCCGGACAACCTGGCCTGGTTGGGACAGAAGGAAGCCCTGATCACCCTGGACCAGTCTGATGCGGACAGTGCCCGGCAGGCAGCAAAAAACTTTCTGCTGGCGCATAAACTGCGCGATTATGACGGTCTGACCGTGCTTGAACAGGAAGCACCACCCCGTTTAGAGTTAGGCTTACAGGGTTGGTGGCAGCGGCTGGATTGGATCCTGGATGGCGAAACTGATGGGATCATTGCCCACCTGCCGGGAGGGAAAAGCCAGCAGAACTTTGGGCTGAATGGCACGGAACGTTTGGCACAAAGCTTTCTGACCGCTGATGAGGATTTCCTGCTGGGTTTGATCAGCTTGCGGGTGGCAATGCAAGGCGACGCTGAAGATGAGGTTCGGGTGAGTGTCCATGCGGATCAAAATGGCACACCGGGCACCTCTCTGGCGAGCAGCAGCCTGCCGAATTATCGGTTGCAGGGCGGCTGGCATTGGTTAACCTGGGTGTTTGAACAGCCCCTGTTGCTATCTGCTCACACCCGTTATTGGCTGATGGTGAAACGCAGTGGCAATTTAAATAACAATCAATATTTTACCGCCGAGACCGATGATGGGCGTGGCTATGCAGATGGCAGCCTGTACGCCTGGAACGGCAGCCAATGGAATTTCATTCCGCAGGATCTACGCTTCTGCTTGCAGGCAGTGGCAGACAGCAGTGAATTGATGCGCTCCGTTGCCCAACAGGCGGTGGAAGGCGGTGTCTTATCCGGTATCCAGATCTGGCAGGAGAGCGGCATTGCCATCCCACGTTGGCGGGCGATCGAAAAAACACGCCGGGAGGCTTTGGAAGGCTGGCTGCAGCGAGGCTGCCAGACGGGTGAGCGCCTGAGTGCGCTGGTCAACCCGCAACGCATTCTGGAAGTGTTCCCATTGCCGCGCGCAATTGCCCCGGATTTGTTGCTGGATGACACGGGCCGGCTGCTCCAGGCAAGCGGAAACGCCATCCCCAACCCGCTCGATTTACTGGGGAGGCAGGTTGTTCTTCCTTTAATAAGGGGCTCGCAGGCAGAGATTATTACCGGTGTGAAGTGGGAAAGAGAGAGTTTAAAGGTGACAGTCAACAGCAGACAGGGAAAAACCTGAATCCTGAAATCTGAATCCTGAATCCTGAGTCCTGAATCCTGAGTCCTGAATCCTGAAACCTGAATCCAACCCCCTCAAACTCAAAACTAATTCCTATCTTCTCCCCATGATTTTTTCGAAGACCTCTACCGCCTGCGGGTCGAAATGAGTGCCGGATTGCTCGCGAATGTAAGCATACACCTGCTCCTCTGGCCAGGCTGCCCGATAGGGACGATCAGATCGCAAGGCATCCCAAACGTCTACCACCGCAAACAGACGCGCTGCCAGTGGAATCTGGTCGTTCTTCAGTCCACGGGGATAGCCACTGCCGTCCCATTTTTCATGATGGCAATAAGGAATATCCAGGGCGCGGTGGAGGTAATCAATTTCTGACAGCATCTCGAAGGCATAGATGGGGTGTTTGCGCATTAACTCCCATTCTTCAGCCGTCAATGGGCCGGGTTTAAACAGTATTTCATCCGGAATCCCCAGTTTTCCGATATCATGCAACAACGCTCCTCGGCGGATATGTACCAGCTCCTCATCCTGAATTTCCATAGACCGCGCCATTGCCAGCGTGATTTCTGTCACCCGCTGTGTGTGTCCTTCAGTTTCTCTATCACGTAAATCCATCGCTTTTGACCAGCCTTCAATGGTGGCGTCGTAGGCCAGCTTTAATTCGATGTTGGAACGATGAATCGCATCCAATAAATCTGCGTTTTCAATGGCAATGGCTGCCTGGTTGGCCATGGAATTTAGGAACTCGGACCATTGAGGTTGTATATCCAGATGCTGCCGGAAAAACAATTCCAATGCACCTTTAATCGTCCCTTTGGTGATTAACGGGACAACAATATAACAGGTTATGCCCTCATCCTTGATGAAACCTGGTGTAAAATCTGGATCGTTGAGTTGAATACGGTGCTTTTCAATCTTGACTCGTTCCAGGCAGGCTTTCCCGAATGTGCCCTGGCCAACCTGACGAGATAAGGATTGCGCACCGTTTCCGCGAAACCCACTCCCAACCCGATAGTCAAAAGCATAAGTGTAGGGATTATAAATTGAAAAACAGGCGGCATCCACTTTTTGAACTTGCAAAATACGATCCAATATGATTTTTAAAGTCAGGCGAATATCCGCACTGCTCATGATGATCAAATCAACTGACCGGAGAGCCGTTTGCTCCACCAGTTGCTGTTTCATTTTTTCCTCAAACAGTTTGCGATCGGTGACATCTTGAACGGTTCCGTAGAGGACGTTGACCTTTCCGGCTTCATTTTTACTGCCATAGCGAAGTTCATGGATGTATTTCAGCTTACCGCTTTTCGTCAGAATTCGAAAATCGACGCTGAAGGGTTCGCTTATTTCTTGAGCCATTTTGTTGACTTCTATTAATCTTTGCATATCTTCCGGATGGACAATATTAAGGAACCCTTCTCGCGGGTTTTTGTATTCATCTTTGTCAATCTCAAAAATATGAAACAACTCCTCAGACCAATAGAGTTCTTGCGAATCAATATTAAATTTCCAGCTACCTAATTTTGCCATGCGTTGAGCTTCACGTAAATTCGTCTCACTTTCATGTAAAGCTTTTTCGGCTTGTAGACGCCGCTGTTCCTTCTGCAGACTTTCCAGAGCAAAAGAAACATCAATTGACATTTCATTCAATAGTTGTTGCTCCTCATGTTTTTCAAACATGAGTGCATCGGATGAGAAAAGATTTATAAATCCAATCACGCTATTTTCCTGGAGAATTGGAATGGCTGCCGCTGATTGAAAATTTTCAGCCCGGGCTAATTCATACCACGGTTGCATTGTAGGGTCGGATAAAATATTTTTTGAAAAAGACACCTGCCTGGTTTGGACTGCCCGACAAATAATACCTTTGTCAAAAGGAGGTTGTAAATAGGAAATCTGATCGTATGGTAATAAACTGGAAGAGGAACCATGAACGGCCACCGGAACAGCAGTCCCATTTTCCTGGTTAATTTCACCAACCCAGGCTAAGCCAAAATTACCATACTCAACTGCCACCCTGCATATTTTTTTGAACAAATCAGTTTTGTTTTTAACCCGGACAATCGTTTGATTCATCTGGCTCAGGGTGGCATAAAGCCTAGAAAGATTTTTAATATGAGATAATTGGCGAATACTTTGCGTAATTACCTCAGAAAAGAGGATAATGCCGCCTGCTTTTCCATTAGCTTCATACCAGGGCTGGACCTCCCAGCGCACATAATCCATTGAGCCATCCTGACGAGGGAATGGATCCAAATCGGATTTCTGGATCTCACCAGCCAGACAACTCTGAAGAATGGCATCCCAGCGCGTAGTTACCTCAGGGAATATTTCTGAAAAAGATTTTCCAATCAGATTCTGATCCCCCAGTTTATAATCATGTAAATAACGAGCGCTGTAGGCAATAAAGCGCATTTCGCGATCAAACATTGCCAGAGCTGCTGGTGTATGCTCGATAATTAACCGCAGTGTTTTCTCATCATTACTTGATTCAAAGCTTTTTTTCATTTTTTCTTCCATCAGAATACCCCGAATATTTCATCATCTGATTGGGGAAATCTTTTCAGGTAAAGGTGTGTTACTAATTAAAGATCCAAGAATAGAACTTATTCTAATTATACAAAAAATTATAAAGAAAAATTGGATTTAGAGCAAAATATTTGGTCAGGGTTGACAGCCAAACAGGATTGATTATAATAAGCAAGCCTTCCTCGATAGCTCAA
>WBZR01000459.1_pt1 | contig 65848 bp, 59 predicted proteins | sample 5204231 | NCBI WGS metagenome assembly WBZR01 (sample SAMN12412403, study PRJNA552823) | activated sludge metagenome | isolation source: activated sludge from anammox sidestream of wastewater treatment plant... | place: USA: Virginia | collected 2017-08 | reverse complement strand
AAGAGTTCACATCGACGATCTCGCTCGGCACCTCGATGTCGGCTCATCGCATCCTGGGGCTGGACAAGGTCCCAAGGGTCGGGCTGTTCGCCCGTTAAAGCGGTACGCGAGCTGGGTTCAGACCGTCAAGAATGGCGGCGTTGGGGAGCGATCCTCAACTGATAACCGACTCATAACGGGGAACCCCTCTTCGGAGGGCAATCCCGTGGGAAGGTCGAGATGCGAGACACCACTTTAGCATACATTGCCGGGTTTTTGGACGGCGATGGAAGCGTCGTGTTTCAACTAAAACCGCGTCCTGATTATGCTTACGGATTTCAAATCAAGGTTACGCTGGCGTTCTACCAGAAAAGTTCCAACCGCTCGATCTTGGAGTGGTTGCGCGAGAACTTAAAGGCTGGCGCAGTGCGCGATCGAAACGATGGAATGAGTGAGTATGACATTGAAGGGTTTATTCCGGTGCAAAACGCCCTGGAATTGCTCGAACCCTACGTGGTTTTGAAACGCAATCAGGTTGACATGGCGCTTCGGTTGATAGACGAAATAACAAATCAGCCGGAACCATCTCCGGAAGAATTTCTGGGATGGTGCGCAAGAGTGGATATCTTTCAAGCCCTAAACTACACCAAGAAACGCAAACACACTTCTGAAAGCGTGCGCGCGGTTCTGGAAAGCAAGGGCTATCTCGTACCCCCGTAACGACTGAGTGTACGAACAGAACTCTCGATGGCGTTCCTTCTTCGTGATCGGAGAAAATCTATGAGCGTCATAATACGTCGGCGCCTCGAAAGAGGCGGTGGTATAGTCTGTCTTCAAGGTAACTTGGAGATGCGTGAGACAGGTCGGTCTCTATCCGCTGTGGGCGTAAGGGATTTGAAGGGAGCTGCTCCTAGTACGAGAGGACCGGAGTGGACAGACCTCTAGTGTGCCAGTTGTTCCGCCAGGAGCATCGCTGGGTAGCCATGTCTGGCAGAGATAACCGCTGAAAGCATCTAAGTGGGAAACTCGCCCTAAGATTAGATCCCTGTATTCCCGTAAGGGAGTAAGACCCCAGGTAGACTACCTGGTATATAGGCAGGATGTGTAAGCGCAGCAATGCGTTCAGCTAACCTGTACTAATGGTCGAGGGCTTCAACCATGTGATACGGGGAACTTGGTACTTTTCCAACAAACTACATCAAACCGTTGCTATTCAGGACAATTCATTGTGAAATTGTCCCTTGGTGATTTGAGCGATATGGGTACACCCGGTCCCATCCCGAACCCGGCAGTTAAGCATATCAGCGCTGATGGTACTTGGAGGGCGACCTCCCGGGAGAGTAGGTCATTGCCAAGGGGCTTTTCTTTAATTATTTGCCGCATCCAGAAATGGATGCGGCTTTTTCTTTGCCTGTGCTAAAATCGATAAAAATCAACAGGGACGGATTCTCATGCCCACCCCCGCCTCCACCCTCAAAGACACCTTCGGCTACGACGCTTTTCGCCCGCTCCAACAGGAAGTGATCGAAAACGTCCTCGCGCGCCGCGATACATTGGCCGTCATGCCGACCGGCGGCGGCAAGTCGCTTTGTTACCAAATCCCATCGCTTCTCTTCGACGGCTTGACCGTTGTCGTCTCCCCTTTGATCTCGCTCATGAAAGACCAGGTCGAGCAATTGCGAGCCTTTGGCGTGCCAGCCGTCTTTCTCAACAGCTCGCTTTCGCCGCAGGAATACAACGAGAATATGGATTCCGTCCGGCGCGGCGAAGTTAAATTGCTTTATGTCGCCCCGGAGACTCTTCTCTCTCCAAGGATTCTCTCGCTTCTTTCCACGCTGAAAGTTGACCTGCTGACCATTGACGAAGCCCACTGCATCTCGGAGTGGGGTCACGATTTCCGCCCCGAATACCGGCAGATTATCGAAGTGCGCAAGAAATTCCCGAACGCCGTCTGCATGGCGCTGACGGCCACCGCCACCGCCCGCGTGCGGCAGGATATCCGGCGCACGCTTGATTTCACGACGACCAACGAATTTATCGCCAGTTTCAACCGCGAAAACCTGTTTATTGAAGTCGTGCCCAAACAAGACCCGATGCGGCAAGCGCGCGAGATCATTGACCGCTACAAAGACCAGTCGGGCATTATTTATTGCTTTTCGCGCAGACAGGTGGACGATCTCTCCGCGTATCTCGCTACAAAGGGATACTCCGTCCGCCCATACCATGCCGGGTTGGATGATGTTGACCGGCGAAAAAATCAGGAAGCGTTCATCCGCGACGACGTTCAGATCATCGTGGCCACCATTGCCTTTGGCATGGGCATCAACAAGCCGAATGTGCGCTTCGTGATTCACCACGACCTGCCCAAGAGCATCGAAGGCTATTATCAGGAGATCGGGCGCGCCGGGCGGGATGGTCTGCCCGCGCATTGTGTTCTGCTTTACAGTTACGCGGACGTTGCCAAGATCAACTATTTCATTGACCAGAAAGAAGGCGATGAGAAGCGCGTAGCCATTGATCATTTGAACGCCATTGTCCGTTATGCCGAGGATGAACACAACTGCCGCCGCAAGCCTTTGCTCAATTATTTCGGCGAATCATACTCCGCTCAAACTTGCTCCAACTGCGACAACTGTAACTCCGCCCCAACCCCGCTGACAGACATCACCGTCCCTGCCCAAAAATTCCTCTCCTGCGTCAAACGCGCGGATGAAAAATTTGGCGCGGGTCACATCGTGGATATTTTGCTTGGCTCGAAGAACGAGAAGGTCTTGCGCTGGGGACATGACAAACTGTCCACGTATGGGATCGGGAAGGAATTGGACAAGAAGCAGTGGATGCATCTTGCGCGGCAACTGCTGTCGCTGGGATACCTGAAACAGGAAGGGGAGTTCCACACGCTGAGGCTCACGGACAAGGCGTTGGAGTCGCTTCGGAAACGGGAATCCATTTTCGGCGTCGTGCAGGAGGCGGGAGGGCGAGTCCAAAAGAAGGGGACGGGAAAAAAGGCCGCGGAGTTGGAATATCATCACGGTTTGTTCGCCATCCTGCGCCAGAAGCGCAAGGACATGGCGGACGAAGCGGGCGTGCCGCCGTATGTGATCTTCCCCGACCGGACGTTGATCGAGATGGCGGCGTATTTCCCGCAATCGCAGGAGAGTTTGATGAAGATTTCAGGGGTGGGGCAGGCGAAGGCGCGGCAGTATGGCGATGCGTTTCTTGCGGTGATCGCGGATTTTTGCGCGCGGCATGGGTTGAAGGAAAAGCCCAAAGAGGCGGAGACGACCCGCGACAAGAGCGACGCGAACCGACGTTATGTGATTGTGGGCGAGGCGTATAACTCCGGCGAGTCGGTGCGGGGGTTGATGGATCGGTTCAGGGTGACGATGGGGACGACGCTTGAAAATCTGGCGCGATACCACGCGGCGGGAAATCGTTTGCGCGGCGGGGAGCATTTGCGTTCTTTGATATCCGCGCCGCCTGAATTGCAAAAAGCCGCCTTCGACGCGTTCGATGAATTGGGAACGAACTTCCTCAGACCGGTCTTCGATAGGTTGAACGGCGCGTTGAATTATGACGATCTGAAGGCGCTGCGGCTGGTGTATTTGATCGAGCAGGAGAACCGCGAATGAACTATCCCGACTATGTTTATAAAACCCTTGCGCGCGCCCGCGAGGAAGGGCAGTGGTCTTCGGCGCAGGCAGATGGGGCGGCGTTGTGTTTCGATATTCTTGCATTGTTCCCGGATTGCAAGGAGGCGAGCGATCTTGTTTATGAACTGTTCTGCGACGAGTGGACGATCTACGATAACCGCGTAGCCCTTCAGCAGAATATGGACGAGTGGGACGACCGTCCGTGGCAGCAGAGGCGCAGGCTGGCGTTGTCTTTTCGATTTATGAGCCGCTGGGACGGCAGGTACGAGCGGCAATTTGACCGCGGTGGACCGAAGGACGTGAGGAAAATTCTCGAGGCAGGCAAGATGGAATTGCTCGGCGCGTACTGCCTGGGCGACGAGGAATGTACCGATTATGCCTGGTCCATTTTTGCGGACGCCATCGCCAAAGCCAACGACCCGCGCGCGACGCTGTTCTGGATCGGCTGGCAGTACGCCGACCTGGGATTCTTTGCGGATGCGGCGGAGGCGCTGGGGGAGTTGTGTTCCCGCTTCAATGACGCCGATGCGAGGCGATTGCTGGCGGAGGTGGTCTGGTGGCGGGATAACGCGCATCGCATCCCGTGGATCCCGCCTGCGGGCGACGGTTCGCGCTACGACCGCATGATGGAGATGATAGACCCCTCCGCGCCGAAGACGAAGGATTACATCCATGAGGCGCGCAACGAGAACCAGAAGGAGCGGATCGCCGCCTATCGCCCAAGCATTGACGGAAAACTGGCGGGGTTGTTCGAGAAATCCATCCCCGCGAAGGATGAGTCGTCTGCTTCCACGCTTGTGGATTGGGGTTTTCTGGATAGGGACGACGGCCAGCCCGGCGAACTGCCGGATTGGGCAAAGCGGCACATCAAGCGGCTGGAGCGCTTAGAAGATGGGGATCGCTCGGCGGAGATGATCAAGGACATGATCAGGATGCACAAATACTCGCGCAATATCCCGCCGCCGGAGAAGCCGCGCAAGTACAGTCCCAACGAACCTCCCTTTGACTCAAGCGAGGCGTTTGGGGCGATGGGGGAGGATTGGGACGACGACGAGTAGATCGCGTCAGTTTGTCCCGTCGCCCAGCACGGAGTCGCAGTCTCCCCACTTCGAGACAAAATCTGGAGATTTTGCAGCCTGAGCAGACAACCTTTGCGCGCGCATCGCCGTCCGATGGTGTGCAAGCAAAGGTTGTCAGCGCCTCCGCTCAAGCCGCCGTCCTGTGCGAAGCCCCCTATGGGCGGCGGCGGTTTACGAGGGAAATCCCGCGCCGAGGACGGCGCTGGGAGCAGGTTACCTGACATGTTTTGCATGCGCGCGTCCGATGAGGGTTGTCAACTTGTCGTTTCACTTGTATAATCCCGCTCATATTTCTTTCAGCCGGAGTTCACGAGTGACAGACCAAAATGAAACCCTGAGCGGGACATCGAATGCACAGGGAGATCAGAACAACAATCAATCGATGGAGGCGCTACTGGCATCTGAGTCGTTGAGCATTGATCTTCCCAAGGCAGGCGAGATTCGCAAAGGGACCATCGCAAGCATATCGCCGAACCAAATCCTGATCAGCATTGGGGCGAAATCCGAAGGCGTAGTTGCCGGGAAAGAACTCGAGCAACTGACCCAGGAAGAGCGCGACGCGCTCAAAGTCGGGCAGGAGCTCGACGTATTCGTCATTATCCCCGAGGATTCCAACGGGAATGTCGTGCTTTCCCTCAAACGCGCCTTCGAGCAGATCGCCTGGGAAAACGTCGAAAAGATGATCGCCGATGAAACCGTGCTGGACACGAAAATCATCGGTTTCAACAAGGGCGGGCTGATCGCCGCCGTCGGCAACCTGCGCGGTTTTGTGCCGTCTTCGCAAATCAGCGCCGTGCGGCGCGCCCAGGCCGTCGGTGACAAACCCGAGCAACGCTATCAAAAGATGGTCGGGCAGCCCATCTCCGTCCGCATTGTGGAAGTGGACCGCGAACGCCGCCGCCTAATCCTTTCAGAACGCGCCGCCAGCGCCGAGACCCGCTCCGAACTCAAAGAGCGCGTCATCGCCGAATTGCAGGAGGGGCAGTCCTATACCGGGCGCGTCACCAGCCTGGCAGATTTCGGCGCTTTCGTCAACATCAACGGAGCCGATGGACTCGTCCATCTCTCCGAGATCTCATGGGATCACGTCACTCACCCGAAGGAAGCCCTCGAGGTTGGGCAGGAAGTCAACGTCAAGGTCATCAACATTGACCGCGAAAAGAAACGCATCGGGCTTTCGATCCGCGCCTTGCAGGAAGACCCCTGGAAGAACCGCATGTCGAAATTCAGCGTTGGTCAACTCGTCGAAGGCGCCATCACCCGCCTGACCAAGTTTGGCGCATTCGCCCGCCTCGAAGGCGACATCGAAGGACTCATCCACATCTCCGAGTTGAGCGAGAACCGTGTCGAACATCCCAAGGAAGTTTTGCACGAGGGCGACGTCAAAACCCTGCGTATCATCCGCATTGATCCGGAACAACACCGCATCGGTTTGAGCCTGCGCAAAGTGGACTCGGCCGCCTACGCCGACAAAGACTTCAAAATGCTTACCAAAGACCTCGGTCGGGACGACGACCAGGAATAAAAACAGAGCGCGCCGCGAGGCGCGCTTTTCGATTGGAGACTCCCATGCCGTTAATGGTGGACGCCCACGCAGACATCGCCTACAACATGCTGCGCTTCGGGCGCGACTACACCCGTCCTGTTTCCGAAACCCGCGCGCTTGAAAAGGGGAGTTACATTGTTCAGGAAAACGGCGACTCCCTCATCAGTTGGGATGAATACCAGCGCGGGCGCGTCGCCGTCATCTTCTCCACGCTCTTCGCCGCGCCGGTCCGTTTTCGCACGCACGGCGCTGAAAAAATCGTCTACAAGGATTTCGACGAAGCCCACAAACTTTACAGCGAGCAATTGGACCTCTATCATCGGATGCAGGATTCCACGCCGGACAAATTCCGCATCCTCGCCTCAAAACGGGACCTGGAGACTCATCTTGACCATTGGGCTTCATCCACACTGAAAGCAAGTCAACCTGTCGGCATGATCATCCTCATGGAAGGCGCCGAGGCGATCCGTCGCGTCTCCGAGTTGGAGATGTGGCATGAGCGCGGAGTCCGCTTGATCGGTCCCGCCTGGGTCGGCACGCGCTACTGCGGCGGCTGGAAAGAGCCGGGTCCGCTTACCGATGACGGGCGCAAACTTCTCTCCGCCATGGCGGACTTCAACTTCATCCTGGACCTCAGCCACATGGACGAACGCGCCGCGGTCGAAGCGCTCGATCTGTATGAAGGACCCATCGTCGCCACCCATGCCAACTGCGCCGCGTTGATGCCGGACTCCAATACGAACCGGCACCTTCCCGACCGCGTCATCGAAGGCGTCATCGAACGGGATGGCGTGGTGGGAATTGTGCCGTTCAACTCTTATCTCAAAGCCGGCTGGTCGCGGGAGAAGGGTCACCCCCGCGAAGAAGTCTCCCTCAACGTCGTCGCCGATCACATGGATTACGTCTGTCAGATCGCGGGCGATTCCCTTCATGTGGGCATCGGCTCCGACTTCGACGGCGGTTTTGGCGCGCAGTCCGTCCCGCCCGAAATTGACACGATTGCAGACCTGCAAAAACTGGTATCCTTATTGCAGGCGCGCGGATATTCCGAAAGCGACGCCGCCAACATCCTCGGCGGAAACTGGATCGCGCGCTTAAAACGAAATTTGCCCTCAGAGAGTGTTTCTTAAGTCCTTTTTGGACACGGATTACGCGGATTTCACGGATTCTCACGGGAAAAACCTCTTATTAAATCCGCGCCAGTCCGCGCAATCCGTCAAATCCGTGTACTTAATAAACGGTCTCTAACCCGGACAAGCCGGAAAAGCCTGCCACAGAGCGGTACCTTTCCGCGGCTTCCGTGAAAATGCGCTAAAAAAACCATGACCAACCAACCTCCCTCAGCCTCCACCCCCGTCCCAACCACTCCCCGCGCCGACGATGCCCTCACGCCGCGCATCCGCTTAAGCCTTACCATTACTTATCTGGGGCTTTTCATCTTTGCGGTGGGCGCAAAACCCTCCCTCTTCGGCTGGGATCGCAGTCCCGTGGTCGGCTTCGTGCAGATCGTTGTCTTCCTCTTTGGGCTGGCATTGATCTGCCTCGGCGGGCACCTTGGTTTGCACGCCCTGTGGTGGGGCGTCGAGCGCACCATCGTCTCGGACATCGGCTCGCGGCTGGTGGCGACCGGTTACGTCTTCTCCGTCTTTGCCGGGCTGGCGGATATCTTCGGCATGGGTTCGCATCCCTTCCCGCAGATTCCCTACTTCGGCGCATGGCAGGCGGCTGGCGTATTGATCGGACAGGGCATCATCGCGCTGGGGTTTCTGATGATGATTCCTTTTCGCCATGACCGGAGCGCAAATCTATAGATTTGCGCGACAAGCCCGATTCTGAGAGAGGGGAGCGCATTGCCATGCTCATCTTGACCTCCATCTTCATCCTGTCCGCCATCGCCCTGCTCAGCGCGTTGTGGATGCTCGTCCCGGCTTTCTTCGGTCCCCCGTCCGTGCCGACGCGCATGAACCGCATCCGCAAGGCGCTCGCGCTGGCGAACCTCCAGCCGGGCGAAACCTTATATGACCTCGGCGCGGGGGATGGGCGCGTGTTGTTGATCGCCGCAGGCGAATTCAATGCCAACGCAGTTGGGGTCGAGATCGGACCCACGCAGTGCATGTTGATTTATCTGCGCGCGCTCGCAAGCGGTTTGGATAAAAAGATTCGCGTTCGATGGGGAAATTACTTCACGGCAGACATAAAAGAAGCGGATGTCGCCTTCGTCTACGCCACATCCAAAGAGACGGGCAGGCTCGCGGCTCATTTGCAGAATCAGATGAAACCCGGCTCCCGTCTCATTTCAATCTCAGCCGATTTCCCGGAGTGGGAGCCGTCCGCTGTGGACGAACTGGATTTGATCTTCCTTTACGTTATGCCCCCTGTTCAAGGAAGCCTCATGACCTACCTGGCAAAAAAAGCGGACTGACCCGCTTATCATCCCAGTTTGAACCGCGATATTCTTCCGCCTTCATCCAGCAGTTCAAAGCCATTCTTTTCCAAAACCCGTTTCGACGCAGCGTTGTGATTCGCCGCCTCCGCATATAACGGGCGGATTTTTACTTCCTTCAAGAACTCCGCAAGCGCGGCAGAGGCGATGCCCCTTCCCCAAAACCCCCTACCGATCCAATAGCCGATCCGTTGTTCGTGCCTGCCTTCCCTCCAACAGAGGATGTGACCCGCAACCTTCTCTTTATAAACGACGACCCGCGCCGTTACTTGTTTGTTTTTCAAGATTCCCTCCCAATGCCGCATGAATTCGCCCCGATCCTTGGACAGGTATGCGGACATGGCGACAGATTCAGGATCAAGTTGCTGGGCGAAGAGAATCGCCAGGTCGCTTTCGAGAACCGGGCGGAGGGCGATTTTGGTCAACGGTGAAATCCTTGTCGTGGTAAAGTCTACACCATTATGAAATCCTGCTGGTTGGACGACCCTTCTGCGCAAGATGCAAACCGTGTTTTATGAAGCCTGTGGTTGCATTTCCGCTCTTGCGCCCGCCGACGGCTTTTATGTGGGCGGGGCGACCAAATTTTACACCCCCCAAATTCCTGTGATATAATCCCGCCGCCTTGAAAAAGGCGCATCATCTTGCCCGGGACGGGCAACAAGCGTCCCTGAGCGGGTCAACATCCCCGCTAAACTCACTCCGTTCCGCACAAGCGAGTGCCGGAGAACGGAAACTAGGAGAACCATGGCAAATATATCCATGAAAGCCCTGCTTGAGAGCGGCGTCCACTTCGGGCATCGCACCAACAAGTGGGATCCGCGCATGAAACCGTACATCTTTACGGAGCGCAACGGCATTCACATCCTCGACCTTCAGCAGACCGTCAAACTGGCGAACAACGCCAGTAACGTGATCCGCGACACGGTCGCCAACGGCGGAATCGTGCTTTTCGTCGGCACGAAGCGCCAGGCGCAGGAAACGGTGATGGAAGAGGCGACCCGCTGCGGGATGCCCTACGTCACCGAACGCTGGATGGGCGGCATGTTGACCAACTGGTCCACCATGTATCAGCGCATCCAGGAACTGGAACGGCTCGAAAAACTGCGCGACAGCGGCGACATCAACCGTCTGACTAAAAAAGAAGGCTTGCTGATCGAACGGGAGATCACGCGCCTCTCCATGCGCCTGAGCGGGGTCCGCTCCATGAAGCGTGTGCCAAACATGCTCTTCATCGTGGACGTAGGACGCGAAGATGCGGCGGTCAAGGAAGCCAACCTGCTCGGCATTCCGATCGTGGCGCTGGTGGATACGAACGCCAACCCACAGCCGATTGATTACGTCATCCCCTCCAACGACGACGCGATTCGCGCCATCAAACTTCTCGTCTCGAAGATGGCGGACGCCGTCCTCGAAGGCAAAGCCATGCGCAAGGATGAGCAGCCCGAGGAGGCGGTCGAAGCGAAAGCCGAATCCAAGCCCGGCAAACCCCGCGCGACGCGCAAAGTCGTTGAAACTGATGAAGAAGTGGGTGACGACACGCTGTTGGGCAAATCCACGCTTGCAAAGTTGACTCCCAAACCCGAAGAAACGCCCGCGCCGGCCGCCCCGGATGCGCCTGTCGCGGATGCGGATAACGAATAGAAAGAGACAGGATAGACACGATGGAAGTTACGACTGAAATGATCAAACAGCTTCGCGCGGCGACCAACGCCCCGATGCTCGATTGTCGCAAGGCGCTTCAAGATGCCAATGGCGACTTCGACAAGGCAGTGGACTGGCTGCGCGAGAAAGGCATGGCCACCGCCGCCAAGCGCTCCGACCGCGACGCCTCCAACGGGACCGTCGAATTGTATTCGCACGGCGGCGGGCGCGTGGGCGTGATGGTCGAGATCAACTGCGAAACCGACTTTGTCGCCCGCAACGAACAGTTCCGCACCCTGGCGCATGAAATCGCGCTTCAGATCGCCGCCAGCGCCCCCCGCTACATTACTGCAGATCAAATCCCGGCCGCCGAACTTGAACACGAGTCCGAGATTGCCCGCGCCCGCGCCAAAGAGGAAGGCAAACCCGAGAACATCCTGCCGAAGATTGTCGAAGGACGCATCGAGAAATACAAGGACGAAGTCTGTCTCATGCGCCAGCCCTACATCCGCGATGAGTCGATCAACATCGAAAAACTCATTCTTCAAAACGTCGCCGCCATCGGCGAAAGCATTGTTGTCCGTCGTTTCCAGCGATGGGAACTGGGCGAAAGCGTTGCCGGTTAGTTTAAAAAGCCAGCCTTCGGGTTGGCTTTTTTTATAGCCCCGCGCCTTTCTGGCGCGGAGGATGGCGGACGTAGGAGAACGTCCGCTGCGCGAAACACAGGTATCATTTGGAACTTGGAGGCATTTATGGCTGAACTGAAATACAAACGCATCCTGCTCAAACTCAGCGGCGAAGCCCTGGGCGGGCAGACAGGCTACGGGATTGATGTGAACGAGGCGGAGGCGATCGCGAGCCGCATCAAGGACGTCCACGATATGGGCGTGGATGTGGCGGTCGTCATCGGCGCGGGCAATCTCTGGCGCGGCAAACAGGGGCTTGAGCGCGGCATGGACCGTTCCACCGCCGATTATATGGGCATGCTCGCCACAGTCATGAACGCCATGGCGTTGATGGACGCGCTCGAACGGCAGGGGGTTTATACCCGCGTCATGTCCGCCATTGAAATGCGCGCCATCGCCGAGCCGTATATTCGCAGGCGCGCCATCCGCCACCTCGAAAAGGGACGCGTGGTCATCTTCGGCGCGGGGACGGGCAACCCCTTCTTTTCGACCGACACCGCCGCCGCCCTGCGCGCCACAGAAATTGACGCGCAAGTGCTGATCAAAGCCACAAAAGTGGACGGCGTGTACGACGCCGACCCCAAGAAGAATTCCGATGCGAAAAAGTTCGACAGGCTGGGTTATATCGAAGTACTCAACCGCCGTCTTGAGGTGATGGACAGCACCGCCATAACGCTGTGCATGGAGAACAACCTGCCCATCCTCGTCCTCAATTTATGGGACGCGCAAGCCCTCACCGGCGCGTTATATGGCGAACCGGTCGGCACGCTTGTGACTGCCTGACGGGTATTGCCGTCAATTCCATCCTCTTTCCTCTTTCCTCTTTCGCAGGGAAGCGGAAAGAGGAATATTTTTAACTCTGAGAGTCTCTCTAAATTTTTCACAAACTCTCCATCCCATAGCCTAAATCTTCGTTTTAAGGTATCCTTGTGCCGCATAACTTTTCTGGAGGAAGATCGTGAGTACAGACGAAATCAAGAGCCTTTTGAAAGACGCCGAAACCCGCATGCACGGCGCGATCCAATCCCTCACCGACGACTTGAACGGAATACGCACCGGGCGCGCCAGCCCGGCATTGGTGGAAAAACTACCGGTTGAATATTACGGCGCCCCAACCCCGCTTCAAAACCTGGCTTCGATCAGCGTCCCCGAACCGCGCACGCTGACGATCAAGCCCTTCGACTCCGGCTCGCTCAAGGACATTGAAAAAGCGATTCGCGTCTCGGAACTCGGGCTGAACCCCAACTCCGACGGCAAGGTCATTCACCTCAACCTGCCCCCATTGACCGAAGAGCGCCGCCGCGACCTCGTCAAACACATGCACCACCGCCTAGAGGAGGCGCGCGTCGCCGTCCGCAACGTCCGGCGCGACCTGCACAACGACATCCGCGATTATGAGAAGGAAAAACTTATCACCGAAGACGACCTAAAACGCGGCGAAGAAGACCTGCAAAAACTCACCGATAAATTTGTGGAAGAGATCGCCAGGCTGGGGCAGAACAAAGAAAAAGAAATCATGGAAGTCTAGCGCGCCGTTTTCGGCTCCCCCGCGCCGAAAAGGTCATCCTATGACCGACACTCCCCTGAACATTCCATCCGATAAAATCCCCCGCCATGTCGCCATGATCATGGACGGCAACGGACGCTGGGCAATCCAACGCGGACTGCCGCGCCTTGCCGGTCACAAAGCCGGGACGGAAAACCTGCGCCGCGTCATCCGCGCCACGGTCGAATTTGGCGTTAAGTACCTCACCATCTATGCCTTCTCCACCGAAAATTGGGGGCGTCCCGCCGAAGAAGTGAACGGCCTGATGCTCATCCTTCAAAACGTGATAGATCGCGAGTTGAACGAACTTCACAAGGAGGGCGTGCAGTTGCGCCACATCGGCCGCCTCGAGCGACTCGATCCCGCCGTTCAGAAAAAAGTGTTGCACGCCATCGAACTGACGAAGAACAACGACCGTTTGATCCTCAATGTCGCCTTCAATTACGGCGGGCGCGACGAGATCGTCTGCGCCATCCAGAAAATCATCAACGACGGCATCCCCGCCGACGAAGTGACCGACGAACTGGTCAATCACTACCTGTTCACGGCGGGCGTCCCCGACCCCGATCTGATCATCCGCACATCGGGCGAATTGCGCGTCAGCAACTTCCTCATCTGGCAGGCCGCTTACTCCGAGTGGTACATCACGCCGACCTTCTGGCCCGATTTCGACAAGGAAGAATACCGCCGCGCATTGGAGGATTTTGCCAACCGCGACCGGCGTTATGGGAAGGTATCTTCAGGAGAACTCCAGGGAACCAATGCGTAGGCGATTGATCACCGCGCTGGCGCTGGCTTTGTTCGGGCTTCCCGCCATCGTCATCGGCGGCATCCCCTACTTTTTACTGATGGGAACATTTCTCATCGGCGCGGCATGGGAATACGTTCATTTATTCCGCGCCGTAAAATTTGAGCCACACATGTTCGCAACAGCGGGGGGAGTGACCGCAGTCGCCTTCGCCCGCATGTTCTTCCCCGAATTTGCGCAACCGGTTTTTATCGCCGCCATTCTCGCCGCAATGGCGATTCATTTAATTCTCTATGAGCGCGGGCGCGACCAGTCCGCGCTCGATTTTGGAATCTCAGTCGGCGGCATCGTGTATATCGGCTGGGTCGGCTCATATCTCTTCGACTTACGAAACCTTCCGCAGGGCGGCTGGTGGTTCATGCTGGTCATGTTCTGCGTCTGGGCGGGCGACTCCGGCGCATACTCCATCGGGCGCGCCTACGGCAGGCATAAAATGGCGCCGCGCCTCAGCCCGAAGAAAAGCTGGGAAGGCTACGCTACCAGCGTCTTCACCGGCGCGCACACCGGCGCGTTATACGTCTGGATATTCAAAACCTTCGGATATTTGCAAAGCGACGTTACCATCTGGCAGGGCGCAATTCTCGGTTTGCTTCTCGGCGCGCTGCCCACCCTGGGCGACCTCGGCGAGAGCATGATCAAACGCCAGTCCGGCATCAAAGACTCGAGCGATCTCATCCCCGGTCACGGCGGATTTTTCGACCGCATCGACTCATGGCTGTGGGGCGCGCCCATCGGTTATTTCTTTCTCGTCTGGTTCATTCTTTAGGAGGCAACTATGGAAGTTCTCGGCGCAACACCCACACGCAACCTCGCCCTCGAACTGGCGCGCGTCACCGAAGCGGCGGCAATGATGGCGGGGCGCTTCATGGGCAGGGGAGATAAAGAAGGAGCGGATCAAGCCGCAGTCAACGCGATGCGCCTCATCCTCGGCACCGTGGAAATGAACGGGATCATCGTTATCGGAGAAGGGGAGAAAGATGCGGCGCCCATGCTGTATAACGGCGAAAAAGTGGGCAACGGTTCAAACCCCGACGTGGATGTTGCCGTGGACCCCATTGACGGGACCCGCCCTCTGGCTTTTGGTCGCTCCAACTCGCTCGCCACCGTGGCGCTGGCTCCGCGCGGGACAATGTTCGACCCGGGACCTTTCGTTTACATGGATAAGATTGCGGTTGGTCCCGAGGCCAAAGGGCGGATTAATATTGAAAAACCCATTACCGAAAACCTGAAGGCGATTGCAAAGGCAAAAGGCAAAGCCGTCGAAGACCTGACGACCATCATCCTCGACCGCCCGCGCCATGCCGCTATGATCGCGGAAATCCGCAAAGCGGGCGCGCGCATCCGACAGATTCCCGACGGCGACGTCGCTGCGGCTCTCATGACCGCCTGGCCCGACGCGGGGGTGGATGTGTTGCTCGGCATCGGCGGCACGCCCGAAGGCGTGATCGCGGCGTGCGCTTTGCGGGCAATGGGAGGCGAAATTCAGGGCAAACTTTACGCGCGCGACGAAGACGAACTGAACCGCGGACGCGAAGCGGGCTACGACTTCGACAAAATATTGACGATGGACGACCTCGTTTCCTCCGAAGACGTTTTCTTCGCCGCCACCGGCATCACCGACGGCGAACTGCTCAAAGGCGTGCGCTACTACGGCGACCGCATCACCACTGATACCCTCGTCGTGCGCGGGCTGACCGGCACCATCCGCGAAATCATCGCCACGCATACCACGGACAAACTCGATAATTTGAGTTCGGTGAGTTATTAACTCGCCTTACGCAAGATGGCATTTGGTTAGGAAATGCGCTTGCCGATGAGTCTGTGACCGTCCACGAATGTTCACGAATAAACGAATAGGCGCGCCAACATTCGCGAATTCGCGACTTTATTCGTGGACGGTTCGTGAGGATGGCAAAAGTGCGTAACATGAGTTATTAACTCGCCTTACGCAGTTCAAGCGCTTTGACGTAAATCGCCCTTCGACTACGCTCCTTGTCCGTCGTCAAGTTCAGGATCGCTCGTCCCACGCGTAGTCGAAGGGCAGGCGCGTAAGGTGAGATTTTAACTTTGGCAAAAAGTGACATTTCTACTTTGGACCAACAACAATACCTTGACAAGCGCAACGTCACCTGATATAAACGCGCGAAATTAAATATTCGCTCTTATCCAGAGAGACTGAGGGACCGACCCTTTGACGTCTCGGCAACCAATGGATTAGTCGAATAGTCTGATGGTCAGGTAGTCTCATAGGCGCGTTGTCTGCGACTAGGAGACCAAGCGACCATCAGACCAAACGACTAAACATAAGGTGCCAATTTCGGCAAATAGGAACGACGCGAGTCGTTCGTATCTGGAAGATGAGAGGACGGTATAGACGTATGCCTCTTCTTGACTTTCAGAAGAGGCGATTTTTTTAAGCGCTAAAAATCATCTCTTCTGGCGGGCGGATAAATTTAAAATCTTATTTCAAGAGGAGATCACTCACATGTCCACCATCAAAGAACGTCAGTTAGGTTTTGCCACGCGCCAGTTGCACGCGGGATACAGCCCCGAAGCGACCACAGGCAGCCGCGCCGTGCCGTTGTACCAGACGACAAGCTACCAGTTCAAGAACACGGAACACGCGGCAAATTTGTTCGCGCTGAAGGAATTGGGGAACATCTATACCCGCTTGATGAACCCGACCACCGACGTGCTGGAACAGCGTATCGCTTCGCTGGAAGGCGGCGTGGCGGCGCTGGCAGCCAGTTCGGGCCACGCAGCTCAGGCGCAGGCGATCTTTACGTTGTGCAACGCGGGCGATCATATTGTGACTTCATCCCGTTTGTACGGCGGGACGTACAGCCAGTTCAAGCACACCCTGCCGAAGCTGGGGATTCAGGTCACGTTTGTGGACCCGACCGACCCGAAGAATTTCGAGGCGGCGATTCAGCCCAACACCAAGATCATCTACGGCGAGACGCTTGGCAATCCCGATATTTCGGTCTTCCCGTTCGAGGAAGTCGCCGAGATCGCAAAAAAGCACAACCTGGTCCTGTTCATTGACAACACTTTTGCCACGCCGTATCTTTTTCGTCCGTTTGAATGGGGCGCGCACGTCGTCACCCACTCCACCACCAAGTTTCTGACCGGCAACGGCACGACCATCGGCGGCATCATCGTGGACGGCGGCAATTACGACTGGACGAGCGAAAAATTCGAGAACTTTAACACGCCCGATCCGTCCTATCACGGACTGGTATATTCCTCCATCGCCGCGGCGGGACTGCCTCCGTTTGCCATCAAAGCCCGCGTGCATGTGCTGCGCGACATCGGCGCGTGCCAGGCGCCGTTCAATTCGTGGCAGACATTGCTTGGCGTCGAGACGCTCAACCTGCGCATGGATCGTCATGTGCAGAACGCGCAAGCCGTGGCGGAATTTTTGGAGAAACACCCGAAGGTCGGCTGGGTCAAATATCCCGGTTTGAAGAGTCACCCCGACCATGAGCGCGCCAAAAAATACCTGCCGAAGGGCGCGGGCGCGATCCTCGGTTTCGGCATCAAGGGCGGGCGCGAGGCGGGGCAGAAGTTCATCGAAAGCCTGCAACTCTTCAGCCATCTGGCAAACGTCGGCGACGCGCGTTCGCTTGCGATTCACCCCGCCACCACCACGCACAGCCAGTTGACCGACGAACAGCAAACCACCGCCGGAGTCAGCCCGGATTTCGTGCGCCTTTCCATCGGGCTCGAAGATATCAACGATATTCTTTGGGATCTCGGCCAGGCGCTCCAGTAGAAAGGATTAAGGATGAAGGATGAATGCTTCAAACGACATTCATCCTTCATCCTTCCAAATTCATCCCTGCCCTTCCCATGCCCGTAAAAATTCCCGCCACGCTCCCTGCGCGCGAGATCCTCGAAAGAGAGAACATCTTCGTCATGGACGAAGAGCGCGCCATTCACCAGGATATCCGCGCCTTGCGCGTGGCGATCCTGAATCTCATGCCCACCAAGATCGCCACCGAGACTCAGATTTTGCGCCTGCTCTCGAACTCCGCCCTTCAGGTGGAAGTCACGCTTCTGCACACCGCCACGCACGAGGCAAAAAACACCGACGCCGATCACCTGCTGGAGCATTACCTGACCTTTGACGATGTGAAAGACCAGAAATTTGACGGTCTCATCATCACCGGCGCGCCCGTCGAGCAGATGCCCTTTGAAGAAGTGGATTATTGGGAGGAACTCAAGCGCATCATGGACTGGTCGGATACAAACGTCGAATCCACGTTTCATATTTGCTGGGGGGCGCAGGCGGCGCTGTATCACAAGTATGGGATTCCGAAATACGACCTGCCGCGCAAGATGTTCGGCGTCTTTGAGCATCGCCTCCTGAACCGGACAGAAAGCGTGCTGCGCGGATTCGACGACATCTTCCTCGCCCCGCACTCGCGCCACACCGAGATCCGCCGCGACGATATCGATCCAATTCCGGCCCTGCAAATCCTGGCCGAGTCGGACGAGGCGGGCGTGTATATCGTCGGCGCAAAAGACGGGCGCGATCTATATATTACCGGTCACTCCGAATACGACCCGTTCACGCTCAAAGCCGAGTACGACCGCGACGTAAACAAGGGCTTGCCAATTCATGTGCCGAAAAACTATTATCCCAACGATGACCCGACGCAGACTCCCAACGTCCGCTGGCGCGGTCATGCCAACTTGCTATACGTAAACTGGCTGAATTATTATGTCTATCAAGTTACGCCGTACGACATTAATAAAATTCCGTAATGCAATCTCGAATTGCGCCGCCGGGGATGACGGCTTGGGCGCTGGGTCGGGGCTTTTGCTCTCGCCCGGCGAATGGCAAATGGGCTGTCTTCTCAGTCCCGTCTGAATCGTGTATAATTCCGCTCGCAGGTTCGGCAAGGCTTGGTCGGCTGGTCAACTTCAAAGGAGTGTGAAGCGCGGTTTTTGATCGCAAGATCATTGAGTTCGTTTCAGGTTTCTCGACGAATGCCATCGGCTGAATCTGTTCAAGACAGCCGATTTTTTATTATGCCCTTTGGGCAATTTTCCAAACGGAAAGGAGGTGACAACCAGTGGCTAGTGTCAATTTACGCAGCGGTGAATCGCAGGATTCCCTGCTCAAGCGCTTTCGAAAGAAGGTCGTCAAGAGCGGCGTGTTAAGCACGGTGCGCCGCAAACGCTGGTTCGTTTCCAAGAGCGAAACCCGCCGTATGGAGAAAAAGAAGGCGATCCGGCGCATCAAACGGCGTTCCTTCAAGGATAGTGAATAGTCCGGTGTTAAAGTTGCTCTCTGGCGCCGGGAACGGCGGCTTGAGCGAAACAGCAGGAAGAGGCATGTATGGCTAAAGAAGAAGGCAAGATCAAAGTGGACGGCGTAGTGATCGAGGCTCTGCCCGGAACGCAGTTCCGCGTGAAGCTGGATAACGGTCACGAGGTGCTGGCGTATCTCTCCGGCAAGATGCGCAAGCATTACATCCGTATTTTGCTGGGCGACCGCGTCGCGTTGGAAATGTCGCCCTATGACATGTCGCGCGGACGCATCACGTTTCGCCAGCGCAAACAGGCTCCCGTTGCGCCCGTCGAAGAATAAGCCTGCATTTTTTAGAATTGCCCTTTCATTGAACGGAGCGCGCCCTCGTTTTACGGGGGCGCGTTTTATTTTTTCAGGCGCATTATCTCCCCGGCGCAATCTTCAGAAGGTTTTTATATTTTTTATCCACGCCTTTGATGATGGAACGCACCGCCTCTATCTCTGCCATCAGCGGATGACTCAACTCCAGCAGAAATTTATCCACCGTATCCGTTCGATTGACGGGCGATCCTTTCTTCTTCAACTTCTCCCCCGCTTTGGATTCTTTGAAAGACCATCCTTTTGCTTTGAATGCTTCTTTCAGAATCCGTATCGCCCTCGGACCCACGCCATGCAGTTGCAGTAACTCCGCCTCGGTGACTTTGGTCAACTGCTTGAGAGTTGTGTAGCCTTCCGCCTGCAACGCCCGCGTTGCAGGCGCGCCGATGTTGGGGAGGTTGGAGGAGGGAGATTTTTGAGGCATGATTATTCCTTATACTCTACCGTCATTGCGAGGGCGATGTTCTTTCGCCCGAAGCAATCTCCAACACGATGTGGGGATTGCTTCGCCGCAAAGAGCAAGAGCGCGGCTCGCAATGACGTTATTTTTTCATTGATTCCAAAAATACCAGCACAGCCTTCGCTTCGTCTCCGCCAGCCTGCGCGTGAGCGATCAAAGAGATGCCGTGAGGTCCCGGCGTGTTGAGCGCATCAGGGTAGGCGGCAAGGGCGGCTTTGACGACTTCGAGTTTGCCGAGCATTGTCGCCGCGAAAATATCGAGCCGCGCGCCGTGGTTGAGTAAAAATTCGGCGATGTCGCGTCGCCCCATGTGAGACGCGGCGCCGAGGGCGGTTTCAAAGTCGCCGCCACCCCAATCCCACGTCGCGTTGACGAGAGCGGGCTCTTGCGCGAGCAATTCCTTCACGCGGTTCAGGTCGCCATGTGCGTTGCCAACAAATTCTTGAACAAGGCTGGCTTCGAGAGCTGGCTTTGCGTCCATAGTTTCTCATTGTCTCCTATCTTCCAGCGTTTTCATCCACTTCAAAAATGCCGAAGGTGTTGCCTTCGGTGTCAACGAAATATCCCTGCCAGCATCTGCCTGGCACAGGGAACTTTTCGAGCGCGACCTGCCCGCCGTTCGACAATATCTTTTCGGTAATAGCGTCGAAATTCTTCACTTCAACCGAACAAACAAACGAATTCGCGCCATGTCCTTGCGGCGGAGTTGCCGCAGGTCGTTTCAACAAGCCGCCCCTGTTGCCACCCGTCTCTATCGCCCAATATTCGATCGGCTCTTTCATCTGCAAGTTAAATTGCCAGCCGAACATCGATTGATAAAAATTAATCCCGCGCTGCACATCATCCGCCTGGATTTCGAAGAAAATGTAACCGTGTTCCATGTCTTCTCCTTTTTTAATTTCAGATAGGTAGTGGGTGTATAAAACAGAATTGGACTATATCTGTCTTATTTGGAAATGGAAATTTTAGAATAAATGTTCTATTCCGTCAAGAGGGAATTTGACGAACCGCTTCATTCCGACGGGAAACCTGCCTCTCCCCCTTCGACCTTTCTCATGCTGACGGCATTGTCACGCTACGAGCGCGACCTACGATTTGGCTTTCCCCAAATTCATGTAATGTTCTTTTGTCTTTTTATCCATCTTTTCCAACGCATACCGCAATGTGACTCGCGGCATGGTCGCCGCGTGCTTATCCAAAAATTTGAGCAGGCGCTTTTTATCTTTATCGCCTGCAAAACGCAGCGCCCATCCGTTCGCTTTGTGGATTAGATCTTCTTTGTCGTACAACATGATCTCGGCAAGTTGATAAGCGTCGTCGAGGTCATTTTTTCCAATGAAAAACAAAGTCGTGACGATGGCTGTCCGCCGCTCCGCCATCATTTTCGACTTCGCCAACTTATACAGAATCTTGCGCGGCTTATCCACCAGATAACTGCCGACGACCCAAATGGCGCTGCGGTCTACCAGATCCCACGTGTTGATTCGGTCATGCCGCCTGATGTAAAGGTCAAACAATTCTTTCCTGCGTTCAAGCGAAGTCTTCTTGCTCCGTGCCTGAAAATCCATAATGCTGACCGCGCCGACCCGCGCTTCGTGGATGTCGCTTTCGAGCAATTTCTCCACTTCATCCAATTCCATGCCCATAAATTCTTTCGCCAGAGCAAAGACCTGCCCCATCTTCACGCCGATGATCGCATCGGTCTTATCCGCCGCGAGATGAGCATGTCCCTTCGCCGCTTGTTTTGAACTGAGGGCTTTGAGTCGTTCGATGAATTGTTTTGCCTTCATTTTTTATTCTCGTCCATCAACGCCAGCAGTTTTGTGGTCGTGTTCCAGTTGCGGATGGTCATGTATTGATAAACAGGCAACCCGATAATCTTCGTCAAATAACTCGATGAGGCTTTGGCAATTAGACGGGAAAAATACAGCGCGTCCCTGCCTGCGTGAGCCGCATCCACACCCTCTTTTACCCGCACGCTCTTCATCGCTTCTTTGGATGTGAGCGGTTCTTTCAGGAAGATCACGTCATATCTGAATTTGTCGGGAGCCGTGCCGAATCCACGCGGGGCTCCCTCCACCGCTTGTTTCAATTGTTTGTGCGAAACGACGACCAGCCGCGCCTCATAGTTGAATCGCTCCGTCAGCCCCGCTTCGATCTTCTTTGTCAGTTTGGCTTTGTCCTTCTCAGCGGATTTGAAGATCACGTTTCCGCTTTGAATGTAAGTCACAACATCAGACAAACCCATGCTTTCAAAACAGGCTTTGAGGTCCGCCATTTTGATGATGTTGTTTCCGCCGACGTTGATGCCGCGTAATAATGCGAGGTATTGAGTTTCTGCCATGCGGTGATTCTAACTGATGGGTTGCGTACCGCAAAGTTCACTTTGCGATATAGGACAAGATTGATTACCTTACACTTTGTTTTTAGGACGCGGAAAACGCGGATGAACGCAGATTTTTTTGACAAAACGTCCGAAAAGACACATTAAATCCGCGTTTTTCGCGCTCGTCCGCGTCCTGATTTTAAGAGTGTAAGGTAATCAGAGGACAAGATAAATCTTGTCCTACGGCATTTCAACTCACCGCTTTCTTCACGAGCGCGGCGATGATTTTCTCTTCAACGGGAGTCAACTTCACGATGGCGAAATCGTCCGCCCACATATTTCCATCGTCAATATTTGCCGCCTCCTGAAAGCCAAACGAGGCATAGCGCATGTTAAACTTGGATGCGGCTTTGAAGAAGCACACTACTTTGCCTTCTGCGTTGGTGTAAGCGGGCATTCCGTACCACGTTCTTGGCATGAGCATGGGGGCGTTTGCCTTGACGATCTCGTGCAGTCGCTTTCCCATGGAGCGGTCAGGTTCGGGCATCTTTGCAATGGTAGCCAGTATGGCTTTTTCGCCTTCTTCTTTGTTCTTGCTCATGCGCGCTTCTGCCTTCGCTTCTTTGGCGCGCGCCCGCATTGCGGCTTTTTCTTCATCTGACCAGATGTTGGATTTCTTGGCAGTTGTCTTGGGACTCATGGCAAATCTCCTTGTTTGGGTGGTTTAGACCTTGCGCCTAAACCATATTTGTTATATAATAAAGATACTTTATAATCAAGATAACGTCAAGGGTAAATCTATGACCAACTCCAAAAAAGCAGATTTAAAGAAGCGAGCCTTAGCCGCAGTGAGGGACTATGGCGTTAACTTGACGCTGTTCCGCAACGCCGTGAGCGAATGGGCGGGCATCAATGCCAGCGACATGGAAGCGCTCAGGCTTCTCTTCCTCAAAGGCGTTGCCACCCCCTCCGAGTTGGCGCGGCACACGGGACTCACGTCGGGCGCGACGACCGCGATGTTGGACCGACTCGAAAAGGCGGAGTTGATCGAGCGTCGTCCAAATCCCAACGACCGACGCGGGTTTCTCATCGCTCCCGCAAAAGAAAGCGCCGAAAAAGCCGCGTCGTGGTTCGAGTCGGCGAGACGGGCGCAGGACGAACTGATTTCCAGCTACTCCGAAAGCGAACTGGAGATCATTTCGGATGTCTTTGAACGGTTTGCAAAATTATGGGACGATGAGCGCGAGAAGATACAAAAAGATTTATAGTTAACAACTGAAAAGTATATTCTTGAGACTTTTTCAGGTTTTAAGGAAAGATTTCGCGCATGATATACTTGCCCAATTCAACGCAAGAATAAAAAAATAATATCAATCGAGGAGGAAGGGAAGATGGCAGAGAATGTTCCGCAAGTGATGTCCACAAAGCGCGAGCGCGTGGCATGGTATTTGTACGATTTCGGAAATTCGGCGTATGCCTCGGTGGTGCTTCTCGCCGTGTATTCGGCATATTTCAAGAATCAAGTTGTCGGCGGGGCGGAGGGCTCCCGTCTGTGGGGTTTGACCATTTCGGTGGCGATGATCCTCGTCGCCATTGCCGCGCCGATCATGGGGGCGATTGCAGATTACTCAGGCGCAAAGAAAAAATTCCTATTCTTTTTCACGGCAATTTCAGTCGTTTTCACCGCCATGCTCTTCTTCACCGAAAAAGGGATGATCGCCCTCGCCGTCCTCTTCTTCCTGCTTTCGGAAGTAGGCTATCGCGCCGCGCAAATTTTCTACGACGCACTCCTGCCCGAGATCGCCTCCCCCGAAGAGACGGGACGCATCGCTGGCACGGGTTGGGCTGTTGGCTCCGCTGGCGGCATTGTCATCCTCCTCATCATTCTCCCGCCGATTTTGATGACCAAAAGCGACCTGTTCGTCGTGCGCCTCACGCTGATCGTGACGGCGATTTTCTTCGCCCTGGCTTCGATTCCGATCTTCCGCTGGTTGAAGGAACGCGCTCAGCCTCAGCCATTGCCCGCTGGCGAAAATTATCTCAGCATTGCCTTCAAGCAACTCAGTTCGACCATCAAAGCCGCGCGCGGATTCAAAGAATTCCTCAAGTTCATGCTCGCCTATCTCGTCTATAACGAAGGCGTGATCATCGCGCTCGATTTCGCCGCCATTCTCGGCGCGGTATTGTTCGGCTTGGAGCAGACTGGCTTGATCATCTTCTTCATCATCGTGCAGGCGACCAACGTGGCTGGCGCGTTGCTGTTCGGAAATTTACAAGACCGCATCGGCGGAAAACGCGCCTTGACACTTGCAGTCTTTATGATGGCGGCTTGCATCGCGGCGATGTACTTCGCCCAAAACCAGACTCACTTCTTCATCATCGGCGCGTTCATCGGCGCGGCGATGGCGGGCGTGCAATCCGTCAGCCGCGCCATGGTCGCCACGTTCAGCCCGCCTGGAAAGAGCGGCGAATTCTTCGGCTTCTTCGCGTTGACGGGACGCACCTCCTCCTTCATCGGTCCCGCCATTTTCGGCTGGCTCGCGGCGGAGTTGACGCTGTGGTATCAAAGCCAGGGACAGAGTCACATCATCGCCGAGCAATCTGGTCATCGGCTCGCGCTTCTCTCGATTGCCGTGTTCCTCATCGTCGGCTGGGCGTTGATGCTTTCGGTCAACGAAAAGAAAGCGCGCGAGATGGCGAACATGAAATAAAGGATGGCAGTTCAAACCGCGATCATCACTGGCGCCGCCAGCGGAATCGGCAAACATTGGGCGGAAGTCCTCTCAAGAATCGGCGGGTATCAATTGACGCTCGCCGATTCAAATGAAACGGGTTTGCGCGAGGCGTTCGCACCCAGCCAAAATATTTTGCTCCGCCCGTTCGACATCCGCTCGGTGGAGCAATGGCGGAAAGTCATCGAAGAAACCCAACAGCGTTTCGGGCGCATTGATTACCTCTTCAACATCGCAGGCGTCAGCCGCCAGTCTTTTCTTTTATCGCAACCTGTCGAAAACATTGACCTTGTTCTGGACGTCAACCTAAAGGGCGCGTTGATCGGGATGCGTCTGGCAGGCGAAGCGATGGCGAAACAGGGAGCGGGTCACATCATCAACGTCGGCTCGCTGGCGGGACTTTCCCCCACGCCAGGCAATTCGCTTTATTCAGCCGCAAAAGGCGGATTAAGAAACGCCTCCATCGCCGCCGCAATTGAGTGGCGGACGAAAGGCATTTTCGTCACCCTGATCGCGCCCGACCTCGTGGATACGCCCATCATGCAAAAGCATCTCGAAGCGGGGCGCGAAGAAGTGGCGCTGACGTACACGGGCATCACGCTCACCGTGCAGGACATTGAGCAAGCCTTTTGGAAAGCCATGCGCGACAAACCGCTGGAGATCAACCTCCCGCGCTGGCGCGGCTGGCTGACGAAGTTGAATCACGCCGTCCCTGCGATGATGTTCTGGTTGTACGAACCGATGAAACGTCGCGGGATGAAGCGGCTCGAAAAAATCCGCAAGCAAAGGGGAATGTAGGACAAAATTCATTTTGTCCGTTTGAATATGAATCAAACCCGTTATCAAAAAATTTTTATCACTGGCGCATTGGGCTTTGTCGGGCGCGCGCTTGCGGAGCGCTACCGTCAACTTGGCGCGCAGACTTGGGGGCTGGATGTCCGCGCGGATGAGGCGTTGAACGTCGTGGCGGGGGACGTCTCGCAACCCGAAGCGTGGCAGTCTGCAATGAATGGATGCGATTTAGTCATTCACACCGCCGCGATCGTGACGAGTAATGTGGCGCGGGCGGAAGCCTGGCGCGTCAACGTGTTGGGAACGCGCCGCGTGTTGGATGCCGCACTTCAAGCGGGAGTAAAACGCTTCGTGCATTTCTCGTCGCTGGCGGCGATGCGATTCAATATCGAAGATAACGCCGACGAGTCCGCGCCTGTGATGCCGACGGGCAACCCGTATGTGGATACGAAAATCGCCAGCGAGCAGGTCGTGCTTGCGGCTCACGCGCAGGGAAGGCTGGACTGCACCATCGTCCGTCCCGCCGACGTGTACGGACCTGGCTCGCGCCCGTGGACGATCATCCCTGTGCAGGCGATTCAAAAAGGATACTTTCTGCTCCCCGCGCACGGGCAGGGAATCTTCCGCGCGATTTACATTGACGATTTAGTGAACGGCGTGATTCTCGCGGCGGAAAAAGACCAAGCCATTGGGCAGATTTTCATCCTCGGCGGCGAGAAGCGGCTCACCTGCGAAACGTTCTTCGGGCATTATTATCGTATGCTGGGCAAGGGTAGTCCGCGCGTGATGAGTACCTCGGCGGCGGTGACGATTGCAGAGATTGGGCGCGTCATCTTCAAACTGCTTGGCAAACCCACCGAGTTGGGACGCGGCGCGATGGAAATGCTCTCGAAGAAAAATACCGTCTCGAATGAAAAAGCGCATCGCCTGCTGGGCTGGCATGAACAAGTCAGTTTGGAGGAAGGGATGCGCCGCACGGAAATTTGGTTGAGAGCGGAGAAGATATTGAAGTAGCCGTTTAATAATGGGACGCGGCGAACGCCGACGAACGCAGAAGAAGAAACAAGAATCCGCGTTCTCCGCGTTTATCCGCGTCCAATTCAAAAGGAGAAATTTATGACTGAAATAACTGTTGGAGAATTGCTGGCAAAATGTTTGCAAGCCGAGGGCATCGAGATGATGTTCGGCATCATTGACGGGGCGCATATCCCCTTCTCGGCGCATTTGGGGAAGTACGGCATCCGTCACATCAATTGCAGGCACGAAGAAGGCGCCGTCCATTTGGCGGAGGGATACACGCGCACAAACGGAAAGCCAAGCGTGGTCATCGGCTCGCCTGGACCTGGCGGCGCGAACATGCTGGCGGGACTCACGTCCGCCTACGCGGAGGGACATCCCATCGTGGCGATTGCCTGCACCCGCCGCCGCCTCACCACGGACCCCGAGCGGGGCGGCGCGTGGCAAGCGACCGACCTCGTGACGATGGCAAAACCCATCGCCAAATACAGCGCGCTGGTTCGTCAGCCTGAACGCCTGCCCGAAATGATTCGCTCTGCCTTCCGCGCCGCACTGACGGGCAGACCAGGTCCCGTCTTCATCGCCATCCCCGATGAATTGCTGGGCGTAAAAATCGAAGCGGAGTCGGTTCCCGTTTACCCCGCCGCGCAATATCGCATGACCGACATGGGCGCGGGCGACCCCGCATGGATCGAAGAAGCGGCTGAATTGCTGGCAAACTCAAAGAAGCCGTACCTGCACGCGGGCAAAGGCGTGTTGTGGGCAGACGCATCCGCCGAATTTTTGGAGTTGGGAAATTATCTCGCGGCGGGCATGGGAGCAAGCATGGGCGCGCGCGGCGCCGTCCCTGAAGATCATCCGCATTATTTTTTCCTCTTCGATATGCAAGCCACGTCGCTGGCGCGCAACGAAGCGGATGTCGTCCTTGTGGTCGGCTCGCGCTTGGGCGAATACGACGGCTGGGGATCGCCTCCAGCGTGGGGAATGCCTGAGAAACAGAAAACAATTCAAATCGATTCCGATGCGAATTCCATCGGGTTGAATCGCCCAGTGGACGTGGGAATCGTCGCAGACGCGAAATCCGCGCTTAGGGCGATCTTATCCAAAGTAAAAGCGAAGACGCAAGCCCGCAGCGAAATGCCCGATCTGGCGCGTTACCGCGAGTTGACGCAACAAACGGTGGCGAACGGATTTCAATTTTTGATGGCGCAACCCGCGCACGGACTCAACCCTGGGCAGATGGTTTTCAACGCGCGCAGTTTTTTCCCGCGCAACGCGGTGACGGTTCTCGACGGCGGCAACACGACGCTGTGGGGCGTGGCGTTCAATCAGATTTATGAGCCGCGCAGTTTTTTGTATTCGGTGAAGATGGGGTATCTCGGCACGGGCATCCCGTTTGCGATCGGCGCGAAACTTGCGGCGCCCGAACGACCCGTGTACTGCATCACGGGAGACGGCGCGGCGGGCTTCAACATCATGGAAATGGAAACGGCTCTGCGCGAGCGGGCGAACATCGTCGTGCTTGTGGCAGTGGACGACGGCTGGGGCATGGAACGCAGCGCGCACAACTTCGGCGGCATCGCGCCTGAGAATCATCAGGGCGTGGATCTTTCAGGCGAGATGCGTTACGACATCATCGCGCAAGGTCTGGGATGCTACGGCGAAAAGGTCGATTCGGTGGATGTACTGCCCGCCGCTCTCCAACGTGCGGTTGATTCAGGCAAGCCAGCCGTCCTGCACGTGACGATTGACCCGATCATCAACGCCGACCCGCCAGGTTATAAGCAGTTTCGGTATGTGAGGACGTTGTAACCCCGCGCGGGGATGAACCCCCGCGCTATGCCTACGAAGCCCGCTGAAGCGGGCTAGCCGACTTCAGCCGGCTTTGTAAAAATAGCCCGGACGTTTACGTCCGGGCGGGTATGTGGACAGGCGCGCGCGGGTTGCCCCGGCGTTTTTCTCGTCCGCCGTCCCCGCGCGGGGATGAACCCCCGCGCTATGCCTACGAAGCCCGCTGAAGCGGGCTGGTTTAATCCCTCCACGAATTCAACACCTTCATATAATTCGCGCGTTCGAACGCCGCCGGTTCCTTGACGTTCTTCTGGCACATGCTGCCCTGCATCTGTTGAATGGACGTGTACTCGCGCTCCGCCATCCAGGTTTGCAGGTCAGCCAGCATGGACGGGACGACCGACTCGCCGTTGTGCAAAAGATTGGACGCCATCATCGCCACTTTTGCGCCCGCCATCATCGCCTTGAGGACGTCCGTGTGGGTATGGACGCCGCTGGTCAGGGCGAAGTCCGCGCTCACATTGCCGTATAAAATCGAAATCCAGCGCAGCGGGAGGCGCAGGTCGGCGGAGGTACTCAGGTCAAGGCTGTGGACGATGTCCAGTTCGTTGAGATCAAAATCCGGCTGGTAGAAACGGTTGAAGAGGACGAGTCCGCTTGCGCCCGCGTCCACGATGCGTTTGGCGAAGTTCGGCAGAGAGGTGACGAAGGGGCTGAGTTTCACCGCCAGCGGAATCTTGATCGCCGATTTCACCTCCGCCACAAGTTCCACCTGCGCGTCTTCGAGTTCGGCGGCGGTCAGGTTCGGGTCGGTGGAGAGGAAATAAAGATTGAGTTCGAGCGCGTCGGCTCCGGTTTCTTCGATGCGTTTGGCGTAACTCGTCCAGCCGCCTTTCGAGACGCCGTTCAAACTGCCGATGACGGGAACGCGCACAGACTTCTTCAACCCTGCAAGATGGTTGAGATATTTTTCCGGTCCCACGCCGTACATGCCGCCGTCGGGCAGGTAACTCAGCGCCTCGGCGAAGGAATCCGCGCCGCGCGAGAGGAAGTGATCGAGCTCCAGCGATTCGTGGATGATCTGCTCCTCGAAGAGCGAATACATCACAATGGCGGCAATGCCCGCCTCTTCCAGACGTTTGGCTTTGTCCAGTTTCTTGGACATCGGCGACGCCGAAGCCACCAGCGGGTTCTTCAATTTCAAACCGAGATAGGTCGTTGTTAAATCTGTCATATCGGTATCCTCATCGCTCAATCACCAATCACCAATCTCTACTCCCCATCCCCATACTTCATCCCCGCCATCTGCTGATACAACGTCCAGCGGGCTTTCGCGTCGAGTTGCGCTTCCTTCATCAATTGTTCGGCGCGTTCCTCGTTCATCTGAGTTAACATCTTATAACGAGTTTCGTTATAGGCGTATTGCGAGAACGGAACGCTCGGCTCTTTCGATTCGATCTGAAGCGGATTTTTGCCCGCAATCGCCAGGCGCGGATCATAGCGGAACATGGGCCAATGCCCCGACTGCACCGCCAGTTTTGTCTGATCGAGACTGCGCGCCATGTCGTAGCCGTGCGCAATGCACGGGCTGTAGGCGATGATGAGCGACGGTCCGTCGTAGGACTCGGCTTCGAGGAAGGCTTTCAGGGTCTGCTGGTCGTTCGCGCCCATGGCGACTTTGGCGACATAAACATAACCGTAGGACATGGCGATCAAGCCCAAATCCTTTTTCGGCATCCCCTTGCCGCTCATGGCAAACTTGGCAACCGCCGCGCGCGGCGTGGCTTTGGACGACTGCCCGCCCGTATTGGAATACACTTCCGTATCCAGCACAAGGATGTTGACGTTGCGCCCGCTCGCCATCACATGATCCAGCCCGCCGTAGCCGATGTCGTACGCCCAGCCGTCGCCGCCGATGATCCAGACGGATTTTTGCACCAGGCTGTCCGCCACGCTGATCAAATCCTTTGCGCGCGGATGTTTCGATTTTTCCAGATTCTTCTTCATCCGCGCCACGCGCCCGCGTTGTTCGTCAATCGCCGCCTCCGAACTTTGTTCCGCCATCAAAAGGTCGTGCGCCAGTTCCTTCCCGACCTCATCCGCCAGAATGGAGAGCAACTCGCGCGCATATTCGTTTTGTTTGTCGAGCGTCAACCGCATCCCCAGCCCGAACTCGGCGTTGTCCTCGAACAGCGAATTCGACCATGCCGGCCCGCGCCCATTGGCGTCCATCGTCCACGGCGTGGTGGGCAGGTTGCCGCCGTAGATCGAGGAACAACCCGTCGCGTTGGCGATCACCGCCCGGTCGCCGAACAATTGCGAGACCAGTTTCACATACGGCGTTTCGCCGCATCCCATGCATGCGCCGCTGAACTCGAACAACGGGCGCAGTAACTGTGAATTTTTCACCGTCGAAGGGTTGATCAACTTGCGATCCAGGTCGGGGATGTTCAGGAAGAATTCCCAATTCTTCGCCTCGGCTTCGCGGATGGGCGGCTGGGGTTCCATGTTGATCGCCTTGCGCCCGACGGCGGTCTTATCCTTCACCGGGCAAATTTCCACGCACAGCGTACAACCCGTGCAATCCTCCGGCGCCACCTGCACGGTATAGGCGTAGCCGTCGCCGAATTCCTTGAACTTCGACTGCATGTGCTTGAACGTCTCCGGCGCGTTCGCCAGCGCCTTCTCGTCGTACACTTTATGACGGATGACCGCGTGCGGACAGATGATCACGCACTTGCCGCATTGAATACAAATTTCTTCGTTCCACACCGGAATTTCCAGCGAGAGGTTGCGCTTCTCCCATTGCGTCGTGCCAAGCGGAAACGTCCCGTCCACGGGGAAGGCTGAAACCGGAAGATTATCCCCGTCGGCGTTGATGATCTGCCCCAGCACGTTTCTGACGAATTCCGGCGCCTCATTCGGGACCGGGAGCCTGCGCGCCGTCTTCGACGTGATCTCCGCCGGGACGTTGACCTCGTAAATATTCGCCACAGTCGCATCCACCGCCTCGAAGTTTTTCTTCACCACGGCCTCGCCGCGCTTGCCGTAGGTCTTTTCGATGGCGTGTTTGATCTGCTCGATGGCTTGTTCTTTCGGCAGGATTCCGCTGATGGCGAAGAACGCCGTCTGCATGATGGTGTTCATGCGCCCGCCCATGCCGGTCTTTTCCGCCACATCGTAGCCGTTGATGACGTAGAACTTGAGTTTCTTTTTGATGATGTCCTGCTGGACTTCCCTTTGTAAGTTGTCCCAAATCTCATCGGGACCGTACAAACTGTTGAGCAGGAAGATGCCGCCCTCTTTGGCGTATTTCAGCATGTCCACCCGCTCGAGAAAGGTGAACTGGTGACAGGCGGTGAAATTCGCCTGCCCGGTTTCGATCAGATACGGCGCGCGGATCGGTTTGGGGCCAAACCGCAAATGCGAGATGGTGATCGTGCCGGATTTTTTCGAGTCGTAGTAAAAATATCCCTGCGCGAAGTTATCCGTCTCCTCGCCGATGATCTTGATCGAGTTCTTGTTCGCGCCGACTGTGCCGTCCGAGCCGAGCCCGAAGAAGACGCAGCGCACGGTGTCGTCGGATTCGAGCGAGAAGGAATAATCCACGTCGAGGCTGGTGTGCGTAACGTCGTCGTGGATGCCGACGGTGAAATGCGTCTTCGGGTCGGGTTTGCTCAACTCGTCGAAGACCGCCTTCGCCATCGCCGGGGTAAATTCCTTGGAGGAGAGTCCATACCGCCCGCCAATTACGGTTGGAAGGTTGGAAGGTTGGAAGGTTGAAGGAAAACCTTCAACCTTCAACCTGGAACCTTCAACCAATCCATTAACAACATCCATATAAAGCGGTTCGCCGGTCGCGCCGGGTTCCTTGGTTCTATCCAGCACGGCGATGGACTTCACGCTCTTGGGCAGCGCCTTGATGAAATGCTCCACCGAGAACGGGCGATATAACCGCACGCGCATCACGCCGACTTTTTCGCCTTTCTGCGCCAGGTGGGCGACGGTCTCCTCGACAACTTCGCCGCCGGAACCCATGATGACGACGACGCGCTCGGCGTCCGGGTCGCCGCTGTAATCGAAGAGGCGGTATTGTCGCCCCGTGATTTTTGCGAACTTGTCCATCGTCTCTTGCGTGATGGCGGGAGTGGCGGCATAGAACGGGTTGGCCGCCTCCCTCATTTGGAAATAGACATCCGGGTTTTGGGCGGTGCCGCGCAGGACGGGATTCTCCGGGCTGAGTCCCCGGGCCCGATGGGCGCGAATCGTCTCCTCGTCCAGAATGAGGCGCAGTTCTTCATCCGATAGGTGAACGATCTTGTTGACCTCGTGCGAAGTGCGGAATCCATCGAAGAAATGCAGGAAGGGGACGCGCGATTTGAGCGTGGCGACCTGGGCGATGGCGGCGAAATCCTGCGCCTCCTGCGGCGAGCCGGAGGAGAGCAGCGCCCAGCCGGTCTGGCGGACAGCCATCACGTCCTGATGGTCGCCGTAGATGGATAGCGCGTGCGACGCAATGGCGCGCGCCGCGACGTGGAAGACCGTGCTGGTGAGTTCGCCCGCGATCTTGTACATGTTGGGGATCATTAACAATAATCCCTGCGAGGCGGTGAAGGTGGTGGTGAGCGCGCCGGTCTGCAATGCGCCGTGGACCGCGCCCGCCGCGCCGGCTTCGGATTGCATCTCGACCACGAGCGGGACCGTTCCCCAAATATTTTTCTTCCCCTTCGCCGACCATTCGTCCGAGAATTCGCCCATCGCCGAGGATGGGGTGATGGGGTAGATGGCGATCACTTCGTTAAGACGGTGCGCGACGCTCGCCGCCGCTTCGTTTCCGTCGGTCATGATGATGTTCTTGTTCATTCGCTGACTCCTGTAAAGGCGTTTTGCCCGGGTTTTCCTATTGTAACGTAAGTCGGACTGCCAACCCGCCCGTTCGCGCAAGTGTATTCCCGCGAGGCGAATTGCGTCAGTTATATGCGGCTTAATTCTCCGCGCCTGTTGTCATGTTTTGGGCGGGATGGGCGGGAATAAAAAACGTCTCAAACTTTAAACTTTGGCGCGGGGGAAATATCGCCATAACTGCACGATCAATGTTCCCATGCCGACGAAGCACAACCCCGAAATTTTCCTCCCTGTAAGCGGCTCGCCAAGAAATACCCATGCGAGTACGGCGATCTGCGGGAGCATTGTGCCGTTCACGATGCTGGATTCCACGGCGGTGAGAGTTTGCAGGGACTTGTTCCAAAGAGTGAAAGCAAAGGCTGTATTCACTGCCGCCAGCCAGCCAATGATCGCCCATTGGGCAAGGTTTAGCGCGCCCATGCCTTGCGTAATGATTCCAAAGGTCAGCATCAGAATTCCGCCGATGCCCATGCTAACGCTTGTCACTGCAAGCGGATTTAATCTCTCCTGGGTGTTGATGTACCTGCCAAGAACGGATGAAGCCGAATTCGCCGACAAGGCGACGAATCCGGCGATCAAACCGGGAATCTGTCCGCCCGCGATGGAAAGCGGCAGAAAGTAGATCAGAGCCCCGACGGTTGTTATTAATATCCCGCCCCATTGCGCCAGAGAGGCGCGTTCGCTGTGCGAGGCGATACCGTAAAGCGCAATCAGGATGGGGGAGAAATTCAACAGCAGGGAGAGAGTGGCGGAAGGTAAAAAGGAAAGACTAACGAATTGGGCGCCTTGCGTCAACGTGTAGAACACAAAGCCGAGCGCGATAAGTTCCGCCCAGGTTCGGGCGGATAGCCCGCGCAGGGTTTGGCGTTGGATTGGGTTGAGAATTACAAACGGCAGAAGGCAGAGAGCCGCAATCGTATATCGCAAACCGGCAAAGGTGACAGGGGGCAGATCTGCTTTCAGCCCGATCTTTATCAACACCCACGAGGTGGACCAGAGGAAGGTGACGAATAACGCCTGCAATACGGCAATGAAGCGGTTCTTATCGGTCTTTGTGAGGGGCATATATGGGTAGCGATTGCTGATTTTCCAAAAACGGTCTCGCCATCAACAGCGCCGCCAGAGACTTGGCGTCCGGTATTTCGCCGCGCTCCGCCATTGCGAGCGCTTCTTTGATGGGGATTTTTTCCACCGCTAGAAATTCGTCGTCGTCCGCTTCGAGCGGATCATGTTCGAGATCGGTCGCCAGAAAGACGCCCATGTTTTCGGTCGAGTAGCCCGGCGCGAGATAGAAAGAACCGACGTGTTTCAACGCGCGGGCCGCCATGCCGGTCTCTTCGCGGATCTCGCGCGCGGCGCATTCCTCGAAGGGTTCGTCGCCGTCGCGCGTCCCGGCGGGCAGTTCGAGCATATCCATATTTGCGGCGTGGCGGTACTGGCGGACGAAGAGAAGGTTGCCCTCGGCGTCCACCGGCACAATGACGACCGAGCCGCCGTGTTCGACGATGTCGAATTTCGTCTCGCGCCCGTCCGGCGTTTTTAGATAATCGCGGCGGATGGTGAAGGCGCGTCCTTTCATCAAAACTTCGGAGCGGAGAAATTCAAAGGAGGGCATGGGAAATTCCTTGTGTGTAATTCACCTTATGCGGCCAATCCCGAAGGGATGAAAGGATTGTAGCCGGGCAAACCGTCCACCGCCGCAAATCCCGAAGGGATGATATGGCTTGTTGCCGGATAGGACCCCCCTTCGGGGTTGGATGATACAAAATCACCTAATCTATAATCATGCGACCCGTTTCGGCAGACTCAACGCATCGCCTGCGGGGTCGGCGCTGGGCGCGTAAGGTGAGTGTGTAAGTCGGATTGCCAATCCGACTTACCTGATTTTGAAAACAAAAAAGCCCAGGCGCGGACCCGGGCTTTTGAAAGGGCGTCTTACGGAATTTGCAGCGTCTGTCCGACTGTCAACCTGGGATTCGAGCCGAGGTTGTTCGCGCTGACGATGGCGTTCGGGTCCACGTCGCCGAAGGCGCAGGCGATGCTACCGACCGTTTCGTCGCCGGAGGCCACAGTGTACGAAGCGGGATGCGTTTTGAGGACGCGGCTGCCGGGGAACGAACCTGCGCCCTGCGGGATCGTGAGTTGCGTCCCGGTGGCGAGGCTTTCCCCTTGGGCGACCGTCAACCCGCTGGCTTGCAACAGGGCATACGGATCCACATCAAATCGGCGCGCAATGCACCAGGGCCATTCGCCTTTCTGCAACGTATAAGTGGACGGCCGCGAACCGGGCGGCACGGGCGTCCCAACCGGCGGGGCGGAGGTGGTCGCCGCGACCGGGTTCGCATTGGTGGGCGTCCCGGCGTTCAATGTTGCGGTGGGGGTTGCGGTGGCTATTGTCCCGGCATCGGTCGCGCCGGCTTGGGGCGTTCCCGTCGTCGAAGCGGGCGTGCCTGTGGCTCCCGCTCCCGAAGCAGATGTCTGCGCGGCTTCGGTCTGCTTGGCAAACTGCTCGATCATCTCCATTGGATTCTCGACCGACGCGATCGGCGATACAAAAAGCCCCGTCGGTATCGGCGTGGCGGTTTCGGCTGGCGGGGGCGCTATGGATCTTTCACATGCGGAGACGACCACTGCCGCGATCGTCAAGACCGACAACATCAACACCCTGCGATGATTCTTCTTCATGGATTCTCCTCGTTCCTTAAACTAAAAAAGATGGTAGCACATGAGCTTTAATGCGTCAAGAACTCGTTACGGATTGCAACCAAGCCTCAACCTTGCAGATTCAAACCCCGCCGCGCCTCCCCCCGGACTTTGGCTTTGAATCTGCTCCCAAGCCGCGCAGACCGCCTTGAGCGTTTTCCCCGACTCGAGAATCTTCTCCGAGACCTCCGCCGCCTTATCGAATTGATTCGTCGTTGCGTACGCCCTGACGAACACAAGCCATTCGCGCGGCTCTTCGGGGGTCAGCCCGAGTCGCAACGCTTCATCCGCCAATGCGGATGCGGTTTCAAAATCGCCGGTCTGAATCGCCAGTTCGGCTTTGGCGAGATGATAACACCAGCCATGCTCCGGTTCGGGGAAGAACACCGGCGCGGCGGAAGGTTCCGGTTTGGGCATGATGCGGGATGTGTCCGAAAGTGGAATCGCTTCGATCAGTTCTTCGGGGAGGTCGGAGTAGAAATCGGGCAGGCTTGTCGCCGGGTCGAGGACGCGCAGGCATCCGTTTTGAGGCATGTGGATGACGATTGCGCCCGATGTGCTGCCGTTGAAGTTTACTGTGCGGTAGGGGTAGAAGATTGCGATATTTTCGTCGAGGGAGGGCAGGGTCGAGCCGCCCAGCCGTTTTTCGGTGTAAAGCAGCATGTATGGGAGGTCGGAGCGGGCGTATTCGGGCGCGTACATCCAGTTGATGGGCGCGGTGAAGGAAAGGTCGGTTTCGTAATCAATCGGCATCTGGTAGGCGAGCAGGAGGGTGTCGGCTTTGAGCGCGGGCATACGCCATGCCATCTGCCAGTAGATTTCGCCCTGCTTTTGCCAATCTCTGCGGAAGATGTTGGCGTTGAAGAATTGCTGTCCGATGCCGAGGGCGATCAGCGCGGAGAATACAAAAACTCTGGCGCGGCGGCTCTTGATGAATAATTCGATGACCCCGAGGAGGAAGAGCGTCGCGCCGGGCATGATCGAGATCATGAAGCGGTCGAAGGAGGATTGCAGGGTGAGCGGGAGATTCGCCGCAAGAGAGGGGAGTCGTCCGAGCAGGATGCCGACAACGCCGGTGAGGATCAGGGATAGCGCGAAATTTTTATCGCTCGCTTCATCCGGCGCGGAGCGGGAGAGGATTCGGATGAGGAAAATGAACGAGAGCGCAATCAAGCCCAGGGCCAGGAGCGAGGCGGGCGCGGGCAGGGAGGAAAATGTCAGGGGGAGGATTTGGATCCAGATGTAGAATCCGCTTTTCCACAGGGCATCCAGAGCCTGAGTCAAATAATAAATTGCGTTCGGCGATTCGGCGGTTACGGCGTAGGAGGCGTAGGGACCGAAGTTGTAGTAGTAGTAAAGCCAGGCGGCGTCGAGAATCCAGATGAGGAGATGAGGAAGCCAGGCTTTGAAGGTTTTGTTGAAGTCTCTTTGAAAAAAGAAAAAGAGAAGCAGGAAGCGGATGCCTTCGATGCCGAAGAAGTATTCGGTGGGGAAGACGCCGCAGATGTGGAGAAGCAGGGCTGTGATGGTATCTGTGATTTTTTGCGCGCGCAGGGCTTTGAATGTGAAGCCGAAGGAAAGCAGGTAAAAAATGAAAGGAATGAGTTCCTGGTTGATGTGAGTCAGCGCGACCCAATGCTGGCTGTAACCGGGGAAGACGAGCATAAGCAGGGCGGCGAGATAAGCGAGCGTCCCTTCGGCTCCGCTCAGGGCAGGTTTGCGGGTTGGGAAGATTTGGGTGAAGGTCCACCATGCCGCGACGCCGATGAGAAAGCGGATTACAAGCGCGAATATTTGCCACGCGAGCGGATGCAAAGGGATGACGCTGGTTGTCAGATAAAAAATGGGTCCGAGGAAGGGGCGGAACGGCATGAACGCCGGGATGAATTCGGCGGGACCGAGAAACTTTGCGATCCACGCGAAGGGCCAGTCGTCCCAGTAGAAGCCGATGAAGGGCAGGAGCAGTCCGTAAGCGATGACCGTGATGACGGCGATGGTCAGCGTTTGCCGCGCGATGGGGGTGCGAAGGGACATGCGTCAATTATAAGGGGATTGGGAGTTTATAAAATTTTCTTCACCGTACAAACTTCGTATTGGACGCTGACGAGCGCGGAAAACGCGGAGAAAATGCCTTGAAAATCCGCGTTCATCTGCAAGGCGACTGTCACTTGCATAAGAGCCAAGTTTTTGATCACAGGAGTCTCAGGTAGACCGGGTTTCCGGGTTGCCGTTTGATGACCATTATCCCAATCATGAGGATGACTGTAAGCCCCAGGTAGAATCCTCTCCCTGCCCAATAATCCGCCGGTATGGCCGGGTCGAACGTCAGAAAGGCGGAGTTGGCGAGGTCGTACCACGCGGCGGCATGGATGAACAACGTCAAGAAGACTGACGATTGCAGGGGCAGATCATCCCGGTTGACTGCGTCCAGCCAGACCAGACCGATGAGCGGTTCGAGGCGGAATGGTTCGAGCGCAAAGAGGGCGACGAAAGCATAACTGAGCGCCAGGCATTGAAGAAGGTTGACGCGTTTCAGTTTGAATAGAATCAGGCTGATGGGGATGCCCGCAAGCGAGAGCAGGAACCAGATTTTTTTCCCGATGTACCACGCTTCGAATCCATTGAACTGATTTGAAATTAAGTAGAAAAAATGGAACGGTTCGATGTGAGCGGCGTGCGCGCCGATCGCCGCCTGCTGGCTGACGATCCGCAGGAGGGTGGCAGTGTCGAAAAAATAATAAATAGTATTGGGAATCATGAAGATTGCCGCTCCCAGCAGAAACCGAATTGCGTTTTTGAAACCGTATTGCCACAGGATCAGAATGCCAAGCGTGATGCAGGTAGGTACGAGCAGGAATTTATAGCAACTGAAGGCGGCAAAGAAACCAGCCCCAAGCCAGTGTTCTTTTTTGACGAGAATCAATGCAATAAGAAGGAACAGGAACATGACGATATGGTTCGCGCCGAAGAACAGGTAAAAAATTGCGACCGGCGCGAGGACGATCCCCAAAGGCGCGAGGTCCGAATGTTTTGGCAGGAATCCGCTCATCAGCGCGGCGCAGGCGGCGTAGGCGAGGATCGTGAACCACTTGACGACATACACGATCAACAGCGGCGAGTCCCAGCCGAGGAGATGGAAGGGAAAGACAAGCGCCGATTGCAGCCAGGCATAGACCGGCAGGTAGACATAATTTTCGGGCAGAAGTTCCCCATTTAGCAAATTTTGGATGGATGTGCGCCAGACTCCCATGTCCGCTTCGTGGTAGGAAAGGGGCGCGAAGACCAGGAGGAATCCAAGCCAGATGAGCCAGATGGCAAACAGGGTCGGGTTCTGGGGCCACTGACGAATCCACGACAGGATGCGCGCGCGTTCCTTGAATCCCAACCAGAAGACGGCGTAGAGCATTATGGAGGAGATGGAGATGAAGTAGGATGGCACGGGGAATATTCTGTAATTATAAGGGATTGTGTTGAGTAGAAAACAACCCGGACCCGCCTTGTTCTCGTTTCGTAATTGGATTTTCGTGTTGGGGCGGATCACTTGGCGCAATCGCTTGGAGATTAACGGACTGCGGGGGTTTTTCAGGATATTTCCGCCGGGGCGGGTGATTGAGTATTTTCACAAAACAGCGCCCGGGATGACGGTCTTCGGGGTGTGGGGCGGTTTCCTGGAAACGCGCTGTTGGGCGGTTATTATGTACACCGAAACCAATAGGAGCAGATTTGCCAGGAATAACATTCCATGAGAATTGTATGTCGTCCAATCTGGAAAGAGATTAAATATAAATATGCTTGAGAGCAGCATTGATGATACGGGAAGCGCATAGAGGGCTTTCCCACCTATGCCGGGTTGCTGATGATACCGCGCCAAATGGCAAAATATTGCCGCTTGGCAAAACGGCAGGTACACAAAGTAGTGCGGCCATGACGTTTTTAGCACAAAGGGAACGGCGAGAAAAAGGGCAACGAGCGATAAAGTGGGATCTTCCGGCGCGGCGCTTTTCTGCAAGGACCAGACAACTGCAATGCTGGAAAAGGCAATCATATATCCAACAATAGCGAGAAAGTCCGCAAGATTCTCCCCGGCGGTAATGTTAATAAAATTTTCCACCCATCTGAGTCCCACATGGACGATATATTGAGAATTGAAATCATCCCTTACCCAACCTGCTGTGGCGACGGCGTGGTAGGCTGTTTTTTCGAACACGTACCAATTGTGAATGCCAATCGCCATTGCCGGTAGGGCAAGATAAAAAACGGATGCAGACAAACCGAAGGATACACATGCGCGTATATCGCGTTTCAAAATGAAATAGACAACGTAATACGCGGGGTATAACTTTATCGCCGAGGCAAACCCCAGCAAAATTCCGGCAAGGATCGGTTTATTCTTTTTGGACGCAAGAAATGCGGCCACCACGCATACGGTGATCAGGATGCTTACCTGGCCCCATTTGAAGTTATGAAGAATCGGAAAAGATGTTGTGCAGAGACCAATGAAGAGAATCGCCCTCAGCGGCGCTAATTCGAGCAGTCCGCGGGCGGAAAAAATACAAAATGCCGCCAGGCAAGCGAGTTGAATGGCACCCCAAATAGTCATGGCAGTGTAGAGCGTTTGTGCGCTGATTGGTACAAGTATGAGGGCAAAGAATGACGTATAGAAGTAGCCCTCGACAGGACTGGGGTGCAGAAGCAATTGTTTACCCATTGGATAATAGTGACCCACAAAATCCTGCATAAACTGTGAATGGTGGTCAATTGCCAGCACGAAATTTGTGAACGTGCGCCACTCGAACCAATAGTACGCCAAAACGATTAGTTGCATTGCAACAAGCGGCAAGATCCAGTGAAAATCACCTTTTGGTTTCCTGTTCAACATTGGTCTGAACCTACATCTTTACGACTTTGTGAGATGGAATTACGATCCATCGTGATATGACCCCCGTGAAGGGGAGGTGCGATCCGTAGGCGGCGGGGTGATGACGGCGATGGTCGGCGTCCCGCGTGTGATGGGGAGCGATGGGACAAGCGTCAATTAAAAGGGGAGGATGAACAAGGCATGGGGATCGAGAAATTGTGATTGGAGGTCATGGAGTTATACCAGTTTGCCGTGACCTTCGAAAACCGGTTTGTTTTCGAGGATGCGTTTTGGCGAGAAGATGGAGAGGTCCAAAGAAACGTCAACTCCGCGGATGATCTCGGAGAGATACCTGCCTATGGCGTGGCATTGTTGGAAGCCGTGACCGGAGAATCCGTTGACCAGCAAAAATCCCCGCAATCCGGGCCACTCTCCGAGGAGGACGTTCCCGTCGAAGCGATTGACGTCGTACAACCCGGACCAACCCCGCAGGATCTTCAACTGATCGAAGGCTGGCGCGTATTCGACCAGTTCGGGCCACAGGACTTCGTTGAACTTGTCGTGGTTCCAGCCAAAGTCAATTCCGACGGGGTCGTTCTCGAGCGACTTGCCGCACATGAATTGATTTCCATTTTCGTGGATCAAGTACAAACCGGAGGGGAAGACGGTCAGCGGATATGCTCCCTCCGCAGATGCGTTTGCCTGAAAGACGAAGACCTGCCGCCGGACGGGTTCGACGGGCAGTTCGATGCCCGCAGTGCGAGCCAGGCTTGTACCCCACGCGCCCGCGCTGTTGAGGACGTACTTCGCTTCCAACCTGACGCCGTTGGTTAACTTGACCCCTTCAACCTTCCCCTTGCTGTGAACGATCTCCGCCACTTCTGCATGGATATATTTCGCTCCCAGTGAAACGGATTTTCTCCTGAACGCCTGCAGCACGGCATTCGGGTCCATGGTGCCGTCCAGCCGCCCGAATGTTCCCCCCGCAAATTTCGTTTCGTCGTACAGGGGGAACCTTGCCTTGATATCCGCCGGTTCCATCCAGGTCACGTCGCAGTTCATGCTTTGCTGGAGTTTCAACCCCGCTTGTGCATTGGATTTGTTCGTTCCATCCGTCAGGAACAGGTTGCCCTGCTGGCGGAATGAAATCTCCGGGCGCCAGTCGCCGACGGACATGTCGTCGCTGAAGGTTTTCAATTTTTCCATTCCGTACAGGGATATGAGGATGTTTTCCTTGATGTTGAACTGCGACCGGATATTGCCGTCGGAAAGCACGGTGGAACTGCGCGCATAGGTGGGGTCTTTTTCGACGATGGCGACCTTCATCGTTGGGTCAGCCTTGAGGAGATAATACGCCGTGGCGCATCCCATCACGCCGCCGCCCGCCATGATTACATCGAAAGTTTCGTTTTCGTTCATGCCTGTCTCCCGTTCAATGATTAGAGAGCCTCGAAAAACCGGCGCGTACGCCAGAGAGCGCAGAGTACGCGCAAAAACAGCCATCCTAGATGGATCGCGTGAGTCCGCCGTCGGCGCGGATGCTTTGACCGGTGATGTACCCGGCGTCGTCGGAGAGCAGGAAGCGGACCGTCTTCGCAACTTCCTGCACCTTTGCGTATCGTTTCATTGGAATTTTGGAGATGTTTTGATCGTTGACGGGGTAGTTATCCATGAACCCCGGCATGACGGTATTGATGCGAATGCCGAATTCGGCGTAGCGGTTGGCGTAGAGTTTGCTAAAACTTGCCAATCCGCTGCGGAGCGCGCTCGAAACGGGGAAACTCAACTCTGGTTCGAACGCCGAGAATGTGGAGATGTTGACGATTGCGCCGCCGCCCTGTTTTAGGAAGACGGGAGTCACCGCCCGCGCCATGCGCACAACGTTCAACAGAAGCATATCCAGCCCGAGATGCCAGTCGGCGTCGGAAATATCCAGCAGTTCGCCCTTGGGGGGATGCCCGGTGTTGTTGACGACGGCGTCAATGCGCCCGAATTGCCTCAGCGTGGATTCGACCAGGGCTGTCAGATCAGCCGCCTCGGCGACCGAGCCGGTCATTCCGATTCCACCCAACTCCTTTGCCAGTTTGACGGCTCCATCTGAATTGGAAAGCAGGGAGACGCGGTATCCGCTCGCCGCCAGTTCGCGCGCAATGGCAGCGCCGATGCCTTTCCCTGCGGCTGTGATGATGGCGGTTTTTGTTTCCATTGTTTTTCTCCTTGTTCATGATCGCCAAGACTTCGATCTCTGCGCCGCAGTCTTGCGCGCGCTTGCCGGGCGCGCAACCGCGCCAAGATTCCGGGAAAATTAACCCTTACCCGTCACCGCAAACACACCCACCGCCTGATTTTTTCCTTTGAACACGACCGTCCCCAAATCTTCCACCTTGTAACGCTCAGAGAGTCCTTCGCGGGTGTAGGCGTCAACCAACAGCGGGCGCAGCGCCTCTTTCGTATATTCCTGGATGCGATCCGCGAGGTTGACCGTGTCGCCGATGCAGGTGTAGATGGCGCGGTTTTGCGTCCCGGTGTAACCCGCCACCATTTTGCCCGAGGTGATCCCGATCCCGATGCGGATGGCGGCCTTCTTTTGCGCCAGTTGATTTTCGTTGAACACTTTCAGCAGGTCCAGCATCTGTAAACCCGCCTTGACCGCGCGCTCGCGGTGGTCTTCGTAGAAGATCGGCGCGCCGAAGACAGCCAGCACCCCGTCGCCGACGATCTGGTTGACGATGCCGCCGTTCTGAGTGATCGCGTCGAACATCATACTGAAATACTGGTTGAGCAATTCGATTGAATCGGATGGATCCTGGTTTTCGGCGATGGTCGTGAACGAACGGATATCCGAGGCTAGGACGGTTGCGGTCACCATCTGCCCGCCGAGCGAAAAGCCGCCGCGCAATAATTCCTCCGCCACTTCCTTTGTGGCGAATGTGCGGAACAGTTTTCGATGTTCGTCGCGCAGGCGTTTCTTTTCGAGGCTGGCGTTCACGCGCGCGCGCAATAAAACCGGGTTGACCGGTTTGGTCAGGTAATCCTCCGCGCCGAGTTCCACGCATTTGACCACCGCGTCCAGTTCCTCCATCGCCGAGGTCATGATGATCGGAATCTGCCGCAAGTCTACGTCGTTCAGGCAGGCTTCCAAAACTTCAAAACCGTTCATCACCGGCATCTCGATATCCAACAACATCAGGTCGAATTCGCCCGTGCGGAATTTTTCCAATCCCTCTTTGCCGTTCTCCGCAGTTTCCACCAGATGCCCCTCCTTTCCGAGATTGCGCGAAAGCACCATGCGGTTGACCATGTTATCGTCCACCACCAGCAGACGGGCGGGTTCGGATGGAGCGGTTTTCATAACGGGAGTCATTTCAATTCGGTCAGTCTAACGCGCAGGATTTCGAACGCCTCGTTCAGGACCTCGAGCCGATTCCCCGCTTCGAGGTTTTTCTCGCGTCCCATCATCTCCAACTCACGCGCCAGCGCCGCGAGGTCTTCCGCGCCGAAGGTCAGGGCGTTCGATTTGACGCTATGCGCCGCGCGCTGGAACGACTCCGCGTCGTTTGCGGCGACGGCGTTCCTCATCGTCTCCATTTGATTCAACGTATCCTCGAGAAAGGCGTCCATCAATTCCATGATGAAATCCGCGCCGGCGCTCTCCCTGAGCGCGTTGAAAGTGCTTAGATTCAGGACAGACATGGTTTTCCTTTGCGGCGTCAGACGACTCTGCCTACTCCCCCGCCTTGAAGAGCGCGTTCACCAACTCCACAATGCGGATGGGCTTGGGGATGTAATGATCCATGCCCGCGTTCAGGCACGTCTCGCGGTCGCCCTGCATGGCATTGGCGGTCAACCCGATGATATAAGGTTGTTCCGCACCCCTCAGGTCTCTTATCCTTCGCGTGGCTTCCAACCCGTCCATTTCGGGCATTTGCACGTCCATCAGGATGACGTCATAGCGTTCGCGTTCCACCGCCTCCAACGCTTCACGCCCGTTTGCGGCGACCCTGGCGCGGTAGCCCATCTGCTCCAACAGGCGCAGGGCGACCAGCTGATTTACGGTATTGTCTTCGGCGAGGAGAATCTTCAGCGGATGCCGCGCCGCCATTTGCGGGTCCGGTCTGAAGCGGTCTGTCGTTATTTTCCGTTCGTCTTCCGCGGCTTGCGCGAAGAGCCCCGCCAGCGTATCGAACAACTGCGATTGTTTGATCGGCTTGGTGAGATATGCGGAGAAGATGTTCGTCGCGTCGCCCGCTTCCCGGCGCCCAAGCGAACTGAACAACACGAGCGGCAGGTTTGCGTTTGCGCGGCGGATTCGCTTCGCCAATTCCAGCCCATCCATCTCGGGCATGTGCATATCAAGGATCGCCACATCGAATTCCTCGCCGTTTTGGATCCAGTTCAACGCTTCGGCGGGCGATTCCGTGTCGCGCGGAATCATACCCCACCTGGCGGTCTGCATGTTGAGGATGTAACGATTGGTCGAGTTGTCGTCCACGATCAGCGCGCGTTTGTTTTGCAGCGCAGGTTGGATTCCCAGATACGGGCGCTTTTTCGCCGGGACGCTCTCGGCGATCTCGGCTTTGATCGTAAAGCCGAAGGTCGAGCCTTTTCCAGGTCCGTCGCTCGCCGCCCACATCTTGCCGCCCATCATTTCGGTCAGCCGCCGGCTGATGGCAAGCCCCAGTCCCGTCCCCCCGTATTTGCGCGTGGTGGACGAATCGGCTTGGGTGAAGGATTGGAAGAGTCGACTCATCCCTTCCTCTGTAAGCCCAATGCCCGTATCGCGCACGGCAAAGTTCAGTACGCATATAAACTCAGAAACATCTGACACATGTTCTGTATTCCCCTGTCTACTTGTATGCGCGTTTGCCTGTTTACTTTCCACCCTCACCGTCAACACCACCTCGCCCTTCTCTGTGAATTTGACCGCGTTGCTCAACAGGTTTGTGATCACCTGCCGCAAACGTGTCACATCGCCCACAATCGCTGGCGGGACGTCGCCCTCGAAAAGATAGGCGATGTCGAGACCCTTTTCCACTGCGCGCGCGCTGACCAGGTCGAGCGAGGCTTCCACGCAATCGCGCAGGTCGAAGGGCTGGCGTTCCAAATCCATGCGCCCGGCTTCGATCTTCGAGAAGTCGAGGATATCGTTGATGATGGCGAGCAGGGCATCGCTCGAACTGCGGATGGTCTCGATGTAATCGCGCTGTTCGTCGTTGAGAGGCGTATCCAGCAGCAATCCGCTCATGCCAATCACGGCGTTCATCGGCGTGCGGATCTCGTGACTCATGGTGGCGAGAAAGGCGCTCTTGGCGTCGTTGGCTTGCTCGGCGGCGGCGCGGGCTGAGCGCGCCTCCCCGTACAGGCGCGCGTTTTCGATGGCAACGCTTGCGGCGCTGGCGATGGTCTCCAGCAGGCGCAGAGCCGATTCGGTGAAATAATCCTCCTGCTCGAGGTTTTGCAGGGATATGCCGGTGATGGAAGCGTCTCGAATGACAATTGGCACCGCGCACAGCGATTTCGGAAACTGCGAACGCGAGGTTTTGAAATCGGGATGACCAGCGGCATATTCGTCGAAATTCCTGTTGACCACGAAACTGCGCCGCGCCGTCCGCACACGGTTGATGATATCCATGTGCAGGCTGGTGGCTTTCTTGGGCGGAATATCCCATTCCCTGCCCTGCTCATAGGCGAATTCGTAGGTCATGGTCTGGGCGGCGAATTCCACCGTATAGATCACAGCCGAATGAACGGAAAAGATTTCGGCCAGTTTGCGTCCCACCGCCTGGTAGATGGATTTGAGGTCGAGGTTGGACACCAATGCCTGCTGCACCGAGTTGAGCGCGCCGAGCTCGATATTCTGCTGTTCGGTCTCCCTGAGCAGGCGCGCGTTGTCGAGCGCGGCGCTGAGCGAACCGGCGAGCGTTTCCAGCAGGCGCGTGTCCGAGGCGCTGAACGAATTTTCGCTGTCCATATTCTGGAGCGAGATGACGCCGCGCGTTTCATCCCCCGCAATGAGCGGCACATACAAGACCGACTTGGGGATCGAGGGCCCCAGGATCAACTGCGCGCCGTATTCCTTCATGCGCTGTTCGACTTTTTCGTTGAAGAGCAGGGTTTTCTTTTCCAGGATCAGCGACTTGACCAACCCGCTCATGGGGCGCGGTTCGATGTATTCGCGCCCTTCGCGGTCAACGTAGTAATTGAAGACCTGCGTTTCGGTTTTGTGGTCGAATGTGGCGATGATGGTGGTCTGCGCGCCGAACAGATTGTGGATTTTATCCCCGACAAGATCGTAGATCGCCTGCATCTCCAGCCTGGCGGCGAGGGCGTCCTGCACGCTTTTTATGATGCCAAGTTCCGCCTCCCGCTGGGACAATTCCCTGCGAAGTTGGGCGGCGGAGGCGGCTCGCTTTTTCAGGGACCGCTTCGGCGGCGTTTTTTTCTTTTGCCCGGTCTTCGGCATGATCTCCTCTGGGTGATTTCAGTTTACATACGGCGCGGTAAATCGTCAATGGCGGGGATGAAAAAACAGGCGGCGCGCGCCTGTCTGTCATCCAACTGTCATGATTGATTGCCGCGCTTCACGCCTTCCCAAGCCGAGGATGGCGATGTCGTTGAACTGATCCGCCCCAGCCTGGTTACTCTACAACCACCGCCTCACCCTGGACCGGTAGCCTGCGTACCCATCCTTGAACTTTTTTTCCAGGTAGGCTTCCTCCTTCTCTATCACCAGCCGACTCATGGTCGCGGCGAAGAACGGGGCGGCGACCAGACCCCACAACGTCCCATACGCCAGCGGAAAGCCGACGACCATCAGAAAAAAACCAAGATAGATGGGATTGCGCGTGAAGCGATAGATGCCGCCCGTCACCAGCGCCTTGACCGAGCCGTGCGGATCGAGCGTCGTCCGCGCCTTGCGGAATTCGACGAACGCGCCCACGCCGAGCAAAAAGCCGACGAAGGTCAGACCCAGTCCGACGTTCTTGAGAAGCGGAGACATCCCCGAAAGAGCGGGGATAAATCTTCCGAGAAGAAGCGCGACGATAATATAGAACATCGCCACAACGGGCGGATGGATGTATTTGTTTACTGCCGGACTATCTTTTTGTTTTTCACTCATGCTCATTCCTCGTATCTCGCAACTCGTATCTCGCAACTTCCCTACCCCCAACTCTCCAGCGTCTCCTTGACCTTTGCCAGAAACCAATCCGCCGACGCGCCGTCGAGGATGCGGTGATCGAAGACGAAGGAGAGATACACCATCGGGCGGATGGCAATGGCGTCGTCAATAACGACCACTCGCTTTTGTAATGCGCCGACTCCGAGGATGCCTGCCTGCGGCTGGTTGATGACCGGGAAGGCGAAGAGCGATCCGCTTACGCCGTGATTGGTGAGCGTGAACGTGCCGCCTTTGACCTCATCGGGTTGCAATTTTTTGTTTCTGGAGCGCGTAGCCAAATCGTTGACCGTTCGAGCCATTGCAAGCAAGGATAGATTGTCGGCGTTCTTGATTACCGGCACGATCAAGCCTTCCTCACCCAATGAAACCGCCATGCCTAAATTGATATTCTTATGGACAAGCAAGCCTTCATCTGTCCACGACGAATTGGTCTGCGGATAGGCTTTCAATCCCGCCACAATCGCCATCATGAAATAGGCTGTAAACGTCAGGTTTACCCCGTCGCGTTCGAACGCGGCTTTGTTCGCGGCGCGGTGTTTGGCGACCTTGCTCATATCCGCTTCCATCACCGTCAACACATGCGGCGACGTATGCTTCGACTCGACCATGTGCGCGGCGATTTGCTTCCGTATCGTTGAGTGTTTGATTAATTGATCCCCGCCCGCGAGAGACTCATTATCAATTACGGATTTCGTATGACTTGACGCCCGACCCGAAGGGGCAATTCGTGAAGACCCTTTGCTCTCCACATAGCCCAAAATATCGTTCTTCGTGATCCGCCCATTCAAGCCCGTGCCGTTGACCTGCGACAAATCTACGCCATGTTCGGCGGCGACTCTTGCGACGACAGGGGAGATGAAGCCCAAGTCCTGTTTCAAGTGCGAAGTATCAGGCGTCAGGTTTGCTTTGACCTGTGGCAATGCTTCTTCAACAGACCTGACACTTGACACCGAAACGCCTGACACCTCTTCCCCAGGCTGACCGATGATCGCCAGCAATTCCCCAACCTTTGCCGGGACGCCTTCCTGGGCGACGATCTTCAAAACCGTTCCCGTCGCCGGGGCAGGGATTTCGGTATCCACCTTGTCGGTGTTGACTTCGAGCAACGGCTCCAATTCCTTGATCGAGTCGCCCTCTTGTTTGAGCCATTTTGTAACGGTGACTTCATCCACTCCTTCGCCGAGCCGGGGGACAAGAACTTTGGTTGTCATAGAGTCTCCTATTTACCGCCAAGAGCGCGAAGCGCGCCAGGAATAAAAGGATTTCTTCGCGTTCCTGGCGCGCCTCACGGTTAATCGAACTTTGGATATGAAACAGGATCAACTTCGCGCATGATCTCGTAAATTGCGTCAAACACAGTCTCCGCATTTGGCTTTGACCAATAATCTCCATCTGACCCATACGCGGGGCGATGCGCCTTTGAGGATAACGTCCTCGCGGGCGAATCCAAATGAAAATACCCGCCCTGCTTTTCGATGACTTCCCGCATCATGTACGCCGTCGCGCCGCCAGGGACGTCCTCGTCCACGAACAGGATGCGGCTGGTTTTCTTGAGAGATTCGACAATCATGCCGCGAATATCGAACGGCATGAGCGACTGGACGTCAATCACTTCGACTTCGACGCCGACCTTGCCCAACTTATCGGCGGCATCCATCACAACGCGACAGCACGCCCCGTAGGTGACAACGGTCACATCTCTCCCTTTGCGGATGATCTCCGGCACGCCCAGCGGCAAAGTAATTTCGCCGATGTTATCGGGCAGGCGCTCCTTTACGCGATAGCCGTTTAACACCTCGACCACAATCGCAGGCTCGTCGGATTTCAACAACGCATTGTAAAACCCGGCGGCGCGGGTCATGTCGCGCGGAACCAAAACATACATGCCGCGCACAAGATTCAAAATGCCCGACATCAACGAACCGGCATGCCACACGCCTTCGAGCCGGTGGCCGCGCGTGCGCACGATGACGGGCGCTTTTTGTCCGCCCGCGGTGCGCCAATGCAACGTCGCCAGATCGTCGGACATGATTTGCAACGCATACAACACATAATCGAGATATTGAATCTCCGCGATCGGGCGCAACCCGCGCAGCGCCATGCCGATCGCCTGCCCCAAAATCGTCGCCTCGCGGATGCCCGTGTCCGTCACGCGCAACTCGCCGTATTTTTCCTGCATCCCCTTGAAGCCCTGGTTCACGTCGCCAAGTTTTCCAACGTCTTCGCCGAACGCAATGAGTCGCGGCTCGCGCGCCAGCGCGGAATCAAATGCGGCGTTGATCACTTCAAACCCAAACATCGTCGGCGATGAATTGGAATAAACCGGTTTCACTTCGCCCACCTTCATCGCCGTCCCCGAATACAAATGCGAACCGTAGCGTTCCACGTTCAACTTATCGTTTTCAAATTTCCATTGGACGAGAATCCGCTTCGTCGGATTCGACTCGTCCCGGAGGATTCTCAGCGCTTCGTGCGCCACCGCATGGATGTCGCGCCTCGTGTACGACGGGAGAGCGGATAGCCGATCCCTGAGCGTTCTCAACTCTGACGCGTGGTTCGAAGACCCGGCGATCTCTTCGAGCATGTCCATGACCTGATTGCGCTCGTCGCTGATGGGGGAGAGATAGGCGTCCCATGCGGCTTTGCGGAATCCCTCTACGGCGTCGTAGTCCGCCTTTTCAGCAGAATCCAGCTCGGGCGCGGAAACGATGCGCTGGGTTATCATCCACTGACGCATTCTTTTGAGTCCGTCGAATTCCTCCTCCCATTTCAATCGCTCCGGGGATTTATATCGCTCGTGACTGCCCGACGTTGAATGACCCTGCGGCTGGGTCACATCAACGACATGCACGAGCGAGGGGATGTGATTTTCGCGCGCGACTCTGGCGGCGGTTTGATAGGTTTCGAGCAATGCGGGATAATCCCACGCGCGCACGGTATAAAGGTCGTAGCCGTTTGACGCTTTGTCGGGCGGCGTGTTGGAGTCGCGCTCGAAGCCTTTGAGCAGCGCGCCGATGTTTTCCTTGACCATCTGAAATTGATTCGGGACGGAGATGCCGTAACCGTCGTCGTAGATGGTGATGACGGCGGGCGCTTTGAGGACGCCGATGGCGTTGACCGATTCCCAAAACAAACCTTCGGCGGCGGATGCGTTGCCGATGGCGGCGAAGGTCACTTCGTTGCCGTTGATCGAGAAATCGGTTTGATTTTGAAGTTCTTTGAGTTTGCGATAGACGACCGACGCGTACGCCAGCCCGACCGCCCGCGGCATTTGCGACCCCGTCGGCGACACGTCGGATGTGGTGTTGTAAAGTTGCGTCTGCGGGCGCCACGATCCGTTTGGGTATAAAAGCCGCGTGGCGAAGTGCGCGTTCATCTGCCTGCCGCCGCTGGCGGGGTCGTAGGCGATGTCGGCATGGGCGTAGAGTTGCGCAAAAAATTCCTGGATGCTCATCGCGCCCAGCATGAACATCCAGGTCTGGTCGCGGTAATAACCGGAGCGCCAGTCGCCTTTTTGAAAGGCGCGCGCGATGGCGAGTTGCGCAATTTCCTTGCCGTCGCCGAAGATGCCGAACTTTGCCTTGCCGCTCAATACTTCTCTTCTACCGATAAGCGAAGCCTGCCTGCTTTGATAGGCGAGGCGGTAATCCTTGATGATCTCGTCTTTTTCGAGGGGAAGCGCAATCGTACCCTTCTTTTTGTTGGGCATGAACTCTCTCCTGAAAATCTTGTTGAGGCGATTATACCGTAGGGGCGACCCGTCCATGCAATCGGTTAACATGTTTTGGAAATCATCCCGTTTTTCCTGACCTCGATTTGCAAAAGAAGGGTCGCCATGGATTACAGTGCAATCGCAAATTCGAGATGGATTGGACATTCCATAAGCGGCGATTTCACCGCTAATGCGTTTGAAAACAATCGTACTCTTGCAACCGGCAAGGGCGACCCTTGTTGAGCAAAGGGGACGGATCTTGGGAGAGTGGTGTATTGGCAGAGTTGGTATTTGTCAAACCCTGGCGGGTCGCCCCTACGGTTTGGCATTTGCGGGGTTTTCGTCGTCTTCATCCCACAGCGAGGGATTCGCTTCAATGTAGTCCGTCTTGTTTTTCAGGTCTATTTCATCGCGGATGACGTGCTCGTAATAATTCCTCTGCCAGATGGGAGAATCGCGCAGGCTGGGCATTTTCCACAGACGGCTGGTTGCATTCGATTTGAATTGTCCGACGATCGCTCCCAGCGATTTGGGCTTTGGTCCGCGCGGCGGTGAGATGGATTCCGCTGTATTGTTGTGCAAAAGAGCATTGCGGATGAACTGGTTTGGCAGGGGGTGGGATGCATCACATTTTATGAAAATGATGACATGGACGTGGTTGGGCATGATGACATATGCGCCCAGTTCAACGTAACGTAGTCGTTTTGGCAATTCAAGCAATTCAGCCAAAACGATCTTCCCCGCCTTGTTCAAGATCATTTCCCCGTTTACGATTTTCCCGAAGAGAATACCCCTGCGCCACGTTACGATGGTCACATAATATGCGCCCGTCCACGAGTAGTCGTAGCTTTTCAGGCGGATGGATCGGCGATGGTGTTTCTGGGGATCGAATTTCGATTTCATATATGCCGTAGGGGCGACCCGTCAACGCAATCGGTCAACATGTTTTGGAAATCATCCTGTTTTTCCTGACCTCGATTTGCAGAGGAAGGGTCGCCCTGGATTACGGCGCAATTTTGTTTTCAGGAACCCTGGCGATTCCATTTGTGGTAATTTCAACGATAACGCATTTTGAAAATGGGTATTTGCCTCTAACCGGCAAGGGCGACCCTTGTCGGGTGGACGAGACGGTTGTTGGGCAAAATCGCATTGTCAGACATGGTTCTGGTCTAACCCCGGCGGGTCGCCCCTACCGCAACCTCTCCGCCACAATTTCGGCGACATCCTTCACCTGAATCAGCCCGCCGTCGCCTTTGGCCGCATCGGTCATCATTGCCAGACAGAAGGGGCATCCCACCGCCACCGTGTTCGCGCCCGTGGATTTGGCTTCGGCGAAGCGTGTCAGATTCACCCGCGCTGTTCCCTCCTCTTCCTCTTTCCACATCTGCGCCCCGCCCGCGCCGCAACAGAAGGACTTGGCGGAATTGCGCGGCATCTCAATCGTCAGCGCCCCCGCCGATTTCAGCGCGTCGCGCGGCGCGTCCACCTCCCTGTTGTGCCGCCCCAAATAACACGGGTCGTGGAACGTTACTCGTAACTCGTCGCTTGTCACTTGTAACTTGATCTTCCCCGCCCCCACCAGTTCGTTGATCAACTGCGTATGATGGATGACTTGATAATTTCCGCCAAAAGCGGGATACTCGTTTTTGATGGTATGCAAACAATGCGGGCAGGTCGTCACAATTCGTTTTGGCTTGACCTCGTTCAGGATTTCCACGTTTTGCGAAGCCAGCCCAAAGAAAATATCTTCGCGTCCCGCGCGTCTTGCGGAATCGCCCGTGCAGGATTCGTTTTTCCCAAGCACGGCGTAGTTGACTCCCGCCGCGTTCAGGATTTTCGCAAAGGCTTGCGCGGTTTTTTGCGCGCGGCTGTCCGTTGCGGGGGCGCAGCCAACCCACCACAAAATATCAGGCTCGGCGTTTTGTTCAATGGTCGGCACGCTTATGCCATCCGCCCATTTCATGCGATCGTTCTGCGAAACATTCCAGGGATTTTGGTTGCGCTCCATGCCTTTGAAGGCGTTCTCCAGTTGTTTGGGAAACGCGCTTTCCATCATGGATAGATTGCGGCGGATGTCGAGAATGTCGCGCATCGGTTCGTTGCCGACGGGGCAGATGTCCACGCACGCGCCGCAACTGGTGCACGCCCAGACCGCTTCGGCGGGGATCAGGTCGAGCATGGCGACGTCCGTTCCGCCCGTTTTCAGGTGATAGCGTTTGTTGATCTCCAGCGCGGCGGGCGAAAGAATTTTGCCCGTGTTATACGCCGGGCAGACCTCCTGACAGCGAAAACACTGGATGCAGGCGTAACTGTCCATGATCTGCTCCCAGCCGAGATCGCTCATCTTCGCGGCGCCGAATTGTTCGATGCTTTGATCGTCGAGGTTGATGTAACTCAACTGCCCGATGGATTTGCGTTCCGGCTTGAGCGCGAAATTCAACGGCGCGAAGAACAGGTGCATGTGTTTGGAGTAGGCGAAATAAGGCAGGAACGCCACGACCACGCCCAGCGAGATCCACCAGGCGGTATGCTCGCCGATCATCTGAGCGTTCGCATCCCACCCCGCCCACAGGCGCGACGCGGCGGAGATGAACGGTTGCCACCCGTCGGTGTGTCCCTTTTGCGCCAGGTGAAATGATTCTTCCGTCATGCGCATAAAGTTATGCGTGAAGAACGTGGCGGTCACAATCGCCGAATCGAAGAGAATGCCTTTGCGGGCTTTGGGATTCAACAGCGTGGCGTCGCGCGTGGAAAGATGCGTCGGCTTGAGGATGTAACGCCGAACCGCCAGCGCCAGCATGGAGACCATGATCGCCATGCCCATCAAATCCGCCAGCAGGCGATAGACATTCCCGAAAATTCCCATGTGGTACAGGACCTTGAAGCGGGTGTAGCCGTAGACCACATCCGAGAGGTTGATCACAAGATAGGTGAGAAACCCCCAGCCGATAAAACCATGCAGCAGGCTGACCCAAAAGCGCAGGCGAAATACAGGCTGGAATGAAATCATCCGCAAAGTCAGTTCCGGCAGGCGGCGAAGCGCAATCTGCCAGTTGATTTTTCCCTGCCCGCTTCCGATCTGGGCGATGATGCGCGTCACGCCTTTGTAGGTGAAGTAGAGCGAGACCAGGGTTGCGACGGAAAAGATGATTTTTTCTGCAAGGGTGAGCATGAAGCCCTCCTGAATGTGTATGATGGACGGCGCAAGTGTAGCATAAGTTTTGAAAGGAAACGCCGCCCTACTCGGGCGGCATCGCTTCGCTGCTGATGTCGTTGACGTAATCCACCGCGCTGGCGCAGACTCCTACCAGATGCGGGGAGACGGTCTCCCAGGTGAGCGGCAGGTTGTTTGCGGCATAGCCTCCGCTGACGGCTTCGGCGAGACAGCCCCCGCCCGCGTTGTAGTTGACGAGCGTGAACTTCCACAGGTCTTCATACTCTGCGGCCAGGTCGGCGGTTTTGCCGGTGTAGTTATACACGACCTGCGCCGCTTGTTCGCAGTTGGCGATGAGCGTATGCGCGAAAACGCCGATGGAAAAATCCGCCTGGGAGAGGTCCAGCCCGAGCGGACATTCCTCGCAGGTTGCGTCCACGCTCCCGACGAGCGCGCGGCGTAATTCCGCCTGATGCTCTTCCTCCAGGTGGGCGTAGCCCAGCCCGCAGGATTCGGAATCCATGACGAGCGGGCAGAATTGGTTGAAGAAGGATTCGTTCCAGAAGAGAGTCGTATCCGCGCCGTTTTCGGTGAGTTGTCCCAGCCCGATGTCGGCGGCTCCCTGAAAGATTCCGGGCCAGAACTGGCTTTCACGCGCAAACAGGTTCTTCAGCAGGAAGGCAGGGACGTTGGTCTCTTTTGCCGTTTCGAGGATCAGCCCGTCAAACTGGTTCTGCCATTCGATCACGGCCTCGCGCGATTTTTCCAGCCCGCATTGGTTGACGACGTTTCCCGGCGCAAGCCCGCCGTCGGGACAGGAGCGCGCGTCCACGATGCCTTGCAGGATCAGATTCGCCGCGAGATAGGTGTAGGGTATGTCGCTGCTCAGGTCTTCGTCTTCGGTGGGGGCGCTCAACCATTGCGGCGCGCCGCCGACGGGAGGAAAGACGCCCCACGTCTCGGAGCATGTCGCGCTGACTTCGCCCTGCCATTGCGAGGAGAGGACGTCCACATACCAGTAGAGTTGATCCGGGTCGCCCTCGTCCGCCTGCTTGACGCGCACCTGCGCTTCATAAACAAGGCTGCTGTCTCCGTAAGTGGAATACGCCCAAAATGTCACTTCCGCGCCGTCGTCGTCCGTTTCAGGGATGCGGAACTTGCACACATCGCTTTCGTCGCAGAAGAACGGCTCGTCGTTATATGTGCCTTCTATTTTGTTGATGCTTTCGTTGGGAAGCGGCTCCTGCCCGGTGATGACGAGGGTGGGCTTGCTCTCGCAGATATTCGTCCCGACGCTGAAGACCGGTTCGCAGTCTTCGAGCGTGATCCATGCGCTGGCGGCGGGCAACTGCATGGCGATCTCTTTTTCCTGCGGTTTCGCGCCCGTCAAAAAGGCATAATACCCCTCGCAATTCTTTACATTGTTGACGTTGCACAGCGGCTGGGAAACCCACTCGCGGTAGATGATTGTGCCGCAGTCGCGGAAGACTTCGTCCGGCGTGGGCATCCCGTCATGGTCTATCGTCAAATTACAGGCGACCTTGCGATCCTTCCACCTGCGCAATTCCCATTCGTAGGATTGGTATTCGACGGCGATGATGGAGAAGCGGTCGGGCCCGGGCGGAGGGTTGGAGTCCGCATCGGGGGCGAGGGCCGGGCCGGGGGCGGGCGCGGAGCCGGAACTAATCGCCATGTTCAGGATTGCGATCACAGTCAAAAAGAAGCGGCTCGCTCTGGTCTTCATGGGCAAATAAAAAGAGTCCGTCATGATTATATAACGGACTCCTTTGGCTGGGGGCTTTTGGGGCGGGTTACTTCCCTTCGGTTTTTAGCGTTTCGTAGGTTTCCAGGTCGCGCTCCAGGTTGCGGCGGCGGAGGTATAGGCTGAGGACGTATAACCCCATGACGAGGAAGGCGACGATATAGCCTGCGGCCATGTATCCGTCGGTGTTGATTGCGGTTTCCATTTTTTATGCTCCTGTTACATCGAAACTTCTAGTTTGAGTTGCTCGACCTTCTCTTCCAGATTTCCCATGCGGATGCGATGCCATATCAGGTCAATGAAGAGGATGGTAAACGCGCCGAGGGCGACGAACATGGCCGCCAACATTTTTTCGGACATGTCGAAGCCGCCCTGCGCCTCCGGGTTGCCGTTGCCAACCACGACCGGGTGGATGGTGCGAAAGAGGCGGATGACCATGAATGTGACGGGGGCGCTCAACCCGCCCAGCAGGGCATAGACCGCGCCGAAGCGCGCGCGTTTTTCGGGGTCTTCGATTCCGGCGCGGAGCATGAAGTAGGCGATGTAGATCAGTTCGGTCACGGCGGCGGTGGTCAGGCGCGGGTCCCACGTCCACCAGGTATTCCAGACCGGGTACGCCCAGATCGAACCGAGGACGATGGTGATGAAGAAGAACATGGCGCTGACTTCGATGGCGGCGACTTCAAAACGATCCCATCTCGCGTCTTTGGCGACGAGGTAGGCGATGCCGGAGACCGCCGCCAGGATGAACCCGATCATGCCGACCCAGGCCGTGCCGACATGAAAATAGAACACGCGCTGAACGTTTCCCATCACAGCCTCGGGCGGGGCGTAGACGAGCGCGAAATAAGTTGATACGCCAAGCCCGACGATTGATAAAACATCGAGAATTGTGAGAAGGATTGGTTTTTGTTGCATTGAGGAACTCCTTTTTTCGATTAACGATTTACGATTGCAGATTGACGATTGGCGGCTCAACCGGACTTTGGGTTGATTCAGTCCATCAATCTGATTCCTGTCTGAAAGTTGGTTCTGTAGGTCAGGCTTTCGGCCTGACATGATCTCTCGGCGTTGGAGAACGCCGGCTACTCTTCAACCACGAAATCGAAGATCATGTATGAGACGGCGAGGAAGACCACATCGTACACAATGAGCAAATTTAGCGGGGTCAGATAATCTTCGAGCGGAAGCCCGGCCACGACCGCGCCGCTGGCTTTGACGGAGGCTAGAAGCACGGGGACGGCGACAGGGAACAAAAGAATCGGAAGCAGCACATCGCGCGTGCGCGTCTGCGCGGACATGGCGGAGAGCAAGGTGCCGACGGAGATGTACCCAATGGAGCCGAGCAATAACACGCCGACGAATTCCCATTGAAAGATGCGCGTTTCGTTGTACAGCAGGGCGTACATCGGCACGACGATGATCTCGACTATGAGCATGAACGCCAGGTTGCTGAGCGCCTTGCCGAAGAAAATTGCGGAACGGTCCACCGGCGCGAGCAGGAGACCGTCCATACAGCCGCGATCCTTTTCCACAGCCATCGAGCGGTTCAAGCCGAGAGTCCCGGCGAAGGCGAAGGTCGTCCACAAGACCCCGGCCGTCACTGTTTTGCGGACATCCGCGTTCAGTTCCAGCGCAAAGTTGAAGATGAGAATGACCAGCATGGAAAAGACCAGCATGGCGGAGAGTAATTCGCGCGAACGAAACTCCGCCGCAAGGTCTTTGCGCGCAATGGCAAACACGGCTTTGAAAAAGGAGGGAGAAGGCATGGGGTTGATTGGTGATTGGAGATTGGTGATTGGAGATTGGAGATTGGTATAGTTCTATTCACTATTCACTATTCACTAATCTCTAATCTCTATTCTCTAATCCCTATTCTCTATTCTCCAAACTCCGCCTGTAAAAGTCCAGCAGGTTCGAGTTTTTGAAATCGTCCTTTGTGCCGGAGGCGGCGATCGCTCCGCGGGATAAGACATCGAAACGGGTGGCGAGGTCTTCGGCGCGGGCGAGGTCGTGAGAGGTCATGACTACGGTGCGTCCCTTTGCGGCGACGGAGCGCAGAACTTCATCCAACATTTCAGAAGCGTCCTGATCCAAACCGGTGTAAGGCTCGTCGAAGAGGACAACGTCCGGGTCGTGGAGAATCGCCCGGCCGATGGCGAGCCGTTGCTGCATCCCGCGCGAGAAGGTTCGGACGAGGTCGCGGCGGCGGGGTTCGAGCCCGACCATTTGAAGGACTTCGGTAATTCGTACATGGCGATTGTTAATTCCATACATGCGCGCGTAGAAGTCGAGATTTTCTTCGGCGGTTAAATCGGGATAAAGGAGCGGCAGATGCGAGACGACGCCCAACCTTGCGCGGACTTTGGCCGATTCGTTCGGGAGCGGGTATCCCGCCACTTTGACGCTCCCCAGGCTTGGGCGCGAGAGCGAGGCGAGAATCCGCAGGAAGGTGGTCTTGCCCGCGCCGTTCGGCCCAAGCAACGCCACAAACTCCCCCGGCTGGACGTTGAAATCCACGCCCTTGAGGACGGTCTTCAACCCAAAGCGTTTGACGAGTTTTTTGACTTCGATCATGGGTATCTTTCCGTCATTGCGAGGGCGTTCTTGCTCTTTGCCCGAAGCAATCTGCTGTTGCGGGGAGATTGCTTCGTCGTCGCTTCGCTCCTCCTCGCAATGACGTTAATTCCTCTTCAACGCGCCCATCAACTCTTCGCGGCGTTTTTTATACGCTTCGTCGCCGATCTTTCCGGCGCGGTGCAGATCGTCGAGGGCGATGATGGCGTCCAGATTCGATTCGGCGTCTTCAAAGGTGTCTTCGTCGTCCTCGTCTTCTTCATCGAGTTTCTTCCGGTCGCGCAGGTACATCCAGACACCGGCGGCGATGAGCGCAATGCCCAGCCCGCCGACGCCGATCAACACGGTCTGATTCTGGGTGATGTCCGGCGATTCGGTCACAGCGGCGGGCTTGCCGCTCAGGGTGAATTCGAGCGCGCCGCCTTTTTCAACCGGGGCGGCGGTGTAAACGTGGAAGTTCGCGCCCTGCAAGTCTTGAATGCCGCCGTCCGTCAACGTATCGCCTTCGGCGCTCACGCCTTCGGGCAGATAGAGCGAGACGGCGCCGATGGGGAGCATGGCGGGCTGGACGATTTTGATTTTCTCCGATTTTGGAATGGACGCAAAAGCAATTAAACCATACGCTTCTTCATTGGGCGGCAGGGCAAACCCGCTTTCAGTGGAGACGAACCCGGCGCTGCTGTCGGTGGTTTCGTAACCCAGCCCGGCCGCGCCTTCGGGGAACGAGATGAACGGGATCGTCTGCCCGTCGCGCATTTCAATCGTCAGCGTCTGGTCGCTGTCGTTGCGGATGAAATATACCGAGAAGATCTGCGCCTCTTCGCTTGCGAGATCGAAGTAGATTTGCAGTTCCTCCACTTTCAAAACGCCGATGTCGTCCGTGACCGGGTGAATGACAATCGGCTCGATGGTCAGTTCGGTCGCCGCGGCCGGGACGACCGCCATCGCGGATTTATAGGCGATGCCGTTGACCGTTATTTCGACGATGTAAATTTGATTTTCGACAAGCGTGGTTTCAAAGATATAACTGCCGTCGGCGTTAACCGCGCCCTGTTCGTTCAGGAACTCGGTCGGGCCCGCGCCCGGGTCTGCGCCGTGATCGAATCCATGAAGCGTGACTTTTATATCGGATGGAAGCGTTTCGCCGGAACGATTCTCGATTTGACCTTTGATGACGCCCGCGCCCGCCTCCTGCGTCCCTTCAGGCTGGGACGCGTTTTCTGTTGCAGTCCCCGCTTCGGCGGCGACGGGAGTCTGGGTCGCTGATTCAACTGCGGGCGGGGGAGGAGGCGCAAACGTCAACGCGCGGATAAATGCCGCGGCGGCGTACGCTTCTTCTTCGCTGAATCCGCTCCCAAAGGCGGGCAGGTTGTCGTTCCCTTCGCGGATGATTTTTACAAGATCGTCTTCGGATAAGGCCGACATCGTTTCAAGATTGGCGAAGGTTTCCGCGCAATCGGCGCAATTTTGTTCGACCAGGGTTTTACCGAGTTCGATCTGTTCGTTCGTGACGTGCAGGGTGAGCGCGTAGGAGACGACGTCCCAGCGTTCCTGATCGCTCAGGCTGTTGAAGGGCGGCATGAAGCGTTCGAGGTTGCCCTGCGTGACGACGGCGTACCATTGCGCGGGCGTCGCGTCGCGCGAGAATTCGGGCAGGCCGATGGGGATGACCGAAACGGGCAGGTCTTTGCTTTGTTCGCCGTCGCCCAAACCGCTTTCGCCGTGACATGCCGCGCATTTTGCGGCGTAGATGGCTTTGCCGTTCTCGACATCCGGCGCTTGATGTGGGAATAGCGGGCCCAGGGTTGGAACCGGCGTGGGTGGGACGTATCCCGGCGGAGGCGTGACATCCGCCGCGAGAGTCATGTTACAGGCGGCGAGCAGGATTGCGCCAAGCGCGAATAAAATGATGTGGCGTAAGGTCATGATTCCTCAAAGGAGAGAATAGAGAATAGAGATTAGAGAATAGGGAATAGGGAATAGTGAATAGTGAGTAGTGAATAGAACTATACCAATCTCCAACTACCAATCACCAATCACCAATCACCAATCTCCAATCACCAATCACCAATTACCAATTACCAATTACCAATCACCAATCTCCAATTACCAATTACCAATTACTTCAAAGACTTCCCGCACGATGGGCAGAAATTATCGGCGGCGAGGACAGGCTTGCCGCACTTTGGACAGAACCCGGCGGGTTTGCTTTTGTGCTGTTTACGTCTTGCGGCGAGCATGGCTTCGATCTCGTCGTCGCTGAACCCTGCGCCGTCGGATGCGGAGTCGGCGCGTTTGGCGGCGGCGGCTTTTTCGATGCGCGCTTCGGCGGTCCGTGTGGGAGAGGCTGACTCCAGTTCATCCAGTTGGCGTAGAATCTCCGCCCCTTTTTTTAAAAGTTCCGCGCGTTGTTCGGGGTAATCCTCCTCTGGAATTTTGCCGAGCTTAAAATCGAAGTCCAGTTCTTGAAGCGAACTGATGACGCGGTCGCGTTCGGCTTTCAACGCCGAAGCCTTGTGCATTTCATCGGTGGAAAGTTTGCGCGGCTTGGACATGAACGGCGCGTATAGATAGACGCCGACGACGATGAAGACCGCCAGGAGAAGAAAGAGAGAACCCAATCCCATTTTTCCCCTATTCCGCGTTGGCGACAAACGCCTGAATTTCCGCGATGGATGCGAACGGCCCGATCTTGATCTGACGCAGAACGCCTTCGCGGTCTATCAAATACGTTTCCGGCACGCCCATCTGCCTGTTCAAAATGCTGGAGATGGCGGATTCCAAATCGGGCGCGTTGGGGAAGGTGATGCCGAATTTTTTCAAATAGCCGAACGCGCCTTCGGGCGTGTCCACATAATCCACGCCGATGAAGACCACGTCGCCGCGTTCCTTGTATAACCCCCATGCCTCCTCCAGCTCGGGCGCTTCCTGCTCGCACGGTTTGCACCACGACGCCCAGATGTTAATGACCACGATCTTGCCGCGCAGATCTGAAAGTTTCATTTCAGCCGCGCCGTTGTATTCGTAGCCTTCAAAATACACAAGATCGAAATCCGGCACAGGTTGGCCGATCTCCGCCATTGGGTTGCTGGCGCGGCTCAGCCCGAACCGAACCAGGATGAGCAAACCCGCCAGAAACGCCCAAATGGCGATCTGCGCCCACAGCGGCACGCTTTTTTTCGCTGGAGTTGTTGTCTCTGTCATTCCATTCTCCGAGAACAAGACCTGACAGGTTTTGGAAACCTGTCAGGTCTTAGGATGTTACTTCCTGTTCTTCAATTCCTCTTCCAGACGTTTGATATATTCGTCGTCGCTGGAGGAAACCCCCGCCTCTTTTTCCCGACCTGAGCCTGGCGCGGCGGATTTGGGCCTGGTCCACGCCCGGAACGAGTTGAAGAGAATGACCGCGCCTATCAAGATCAACACCGGCGGGACGATATAAACAAACCAGTTGAATCCCTTGCGCGGAGGTTCAGCCAGCACGCGCGCGCCGTAGTTCGCCACAAAATAATCCTTGATCTCCTGCTCGCTCTTGCCTTCCGCCAGCATATCGCGGATCAACTCGCGCCATTGGCGGCAGGCCTCGGTCGGGCAGACATCCAGCGGCGTGTTCTCGCAGACCGGGCAGTACAACTGTTTGGCAATTGCGTTCACTTCGTCGTCGCTGGGGGTGGAGTCCTGGGCGAAGGCAACGCCAGTAAAGAATGCGCCGAACGCCAGAACAATCGAAAGGATAATAAGCGTTTTTTTCATTGATACCTTTGTCAAAGTTATCAGTCATCAGTCGCCAATCAGCGATGACTATTTAACTATTCACTATTCACTATCCGCTATTCACTATTCACTATTTCCCAATTATCCATTACCCTTAATCCGCCGCGCTCGCCTGCCTGCCCGCCACGCCAACCTTGCGCCGGACGGGTTCATCGGCCGGGTCTTTGTCGGGCCAGGCGGCGAAGATCAGCCCGAACAGGAAGACCAGGCATCCGATCCACAGCCAGTTGACCAGCGGATTGACGAAGATTTTGAATGTCGCTCCTTCGTGGGAGACGGGCTGCCAGTCCACCAGCAGGATGTAAAGGTCGTCTTTGAATGTGGCGTGCTGGCCGGGGATGGTCATGTTCTGTTGGGATTCGTAGTAATAATCAATGCGCGGGTGGAGTTTTCCGATGTAAACGCCGTTCTCGTAAATATCCACGACCGAGCGCGTGTAGTTCACGCCCGCGCCGAAATCGTCCCACGAAGCCAGTTCGCGGTATTCCACGCGGTAATCGCCGAGGTTGAGCGACTCTCCCGCCGCGACCGTCCCCTGCGTTTCGATCTGGAAGATTTCGATGCCGAGGATGCCGATGGCCATCAACGCCATGCTGATGTGGATGATGTATCCGCCGTAGCGTCTGCGGTTGCGTCCCATTAATCGCCCCAGCGCGGCGAAGAAGTTCTCGTTCTGCGATCTCATCCGCGCGTTTGCGCCGCGCCAGAATTCATGCAAAGTGGCAAACAACACGAAGGCGATGAGGAAGAACCCGGTCAGGGCGTAGGGATTGGTTGTGTAGGTGATGACCAGCCCCAGGGTCAGGAGAGAGGCGGCGAGAGCCGACTTCCACAAGGCGCGGCCGAGGGTCTGAATCGTGGAATGTCCCCATGCCGAAAGCGGCGCGATTGCCATCAGGAAAAGCAGACCGGCAAACAGCGGGCCCGTCGCCCGTTCATAGTAGGGCGGGCCGACGGTGATCTTTGTGCCGGTGAAAAGTTCCGAAGCCAGCGGCGAGATGACTCCCCAGAAGCAGACGATGAGGATGCCCATGAAGAGCAGGTTGTTGAAAAGGAAGAATGCCTCGCGCGAGAGCATGGATTTCATTTCGGTTTCGCTTCTCAGTTCGGGCCAGCGTTGGATGAGCAGGCGGACGGATACGATGAGGGTCAGCGAAACGAATGACATGAACAGCGGGCCGATGGGGCTGTTTGCAAAGGCATGAACGGAGGAAAGCACGCCGGAGCGGGTCAGGAAGGTGCCGAAGATCACCAGCGCGTAGGTCAGGATGATCAGGACCATGTTCCAGTGTTTGAGCAGGCCGCGCTTTTCTTGAATCATGACTGAATGAAGAAACGCGGTTCCCGTCAGCCAGGGCATGAAGGCCGCGATCTCGACCGGGTCCCAGCCCCAATAGCCGCCCCAGCCCAGAACATCGTACGCCCAGCGCCCGCCGAGGACAAGCCCCAGCGAGAGGAAAAGCCACGCCCAGAGAGTCCAGCGGCGCGTGATGCGAATCCAGCGGTCGTCGGTGCGCCCGGTGATGAGCGCGGCCATGGCGAAGGCGTAGGGGATGACGAAAGAGACAAAGCCGAGGTACAGCATTGGCGGGTGGATGACCATGCCCGGGTGGCGCAGAAGCGGATTCAATCCCCGTCCGTCTTCGGGCGTGAATAAGACTGCGTTCGCCGACGGCGCGAATAGACTCGGCGCGACCTGCCCGCCGATATCCCAAAAGCGCGTGAAGGGATTCTCGTAAAAGGCCACCATGCCGACGAAGAATGTCAGCGTGACGGATGAGACTACGATCACCCAGGGCAGGAATTCCAAATCCCGATCCCATTTGCGGAGCGTGACCGCCGAGGTGAACAAGGCCAACAGCCAGGACCAGAACAACAGCGAACCGGCCTGTCCGCCCCACCAGGCCGTCACTTTGAGATAGGTCGGCATACTGCGGCTGGTCACTTCATAGACGAAGGAAACTTCGTAATGATTGTTCACCAGCAGGTAGATCAGACTGCCCGAGGCGGCGGTGAGCAGCGGGAAGGTGAGCAGTTGAGCCCGGCGCGCGCTTTCCACCAGCGTGGCGGACTTTCTCGTAACGCCAAAAACTGCCGCAAAGCCGCTATATACCGTAACGATAAAACTTACCAATAAAACGCCGTATCCAAATTCTGGGAGCATGGTTTCTTTCCTCAATCTTCCCTCCCTTTTAGGGGAGGGGAGGGGGAGGGGTTGGGTTTAGAAACAAAACCTGATGGTTGTCACACCCATCAGGTTAATTGGTTAATTCGACGCCGACTGATCCGGCACAGCCTCTTCGTATTTGGTGGGGCATTTGAGCAATAATTCTTCGGCATGGAATACGCCGTCTTCGCCCAGTGTGCCGGTCATGATCGCCTGCGCCTCGTTGCGCAACAGGTCGGGCATCACGCCTTCATACTGCACCTTGATGCGCGCGCGGCCCGGGTCGCTGACTGCCTCGTGCAACACGAGAGCCAGCCCGCCCTGCGCTTCGATCTCGTCGTTGTCGCCGGGGACGTGCGCGACCTCGAACGTCAGCGTCAGCGTCGAAGCGTCGTACTGGATCGTATCGCCCAACACCGCGCCGGAGAGCCGCACGCTTTTGTTAATCGCCGCCGCGCCATCCGCCTTCAGTTCGTCCACAGTCATAAAATATTCCGCATTTGCCGAGGTGGACGAAGCGATCAGGTACACGACAGCCGCCAGGATCAACACGCCGCCGATGATGAATTTTTTTCTTTGCATATCTGCCTCCAGTGGGAGTATTGCCAAAATCGAACAATCTGTGTCCATTTTCACATAATGACATTAATCCGCCGTGAGTATGCAGGCGGACGGATGTCATAAATCCTGCGTGACTATCCCATTACTTGATTGTCGCCATGCGGCGCAAAGAAGTTTGCAGTACGACAAACTTAAGTTTGTCCCTGCGCAAAGCGCAAACTGAAGTTTGCGGTACGACAAACTTAAGTTTGTCCCTGCGCAAAGCGCAAACTGAAGTTTGCGGTACGACAAACTTAAGTTTGTCCCTGCGCAAAGCGCAAACTGAAGTTTGCGGTACGACAAACTTAAGTTTGTCCCT
>WBZR01000417.1_pt2 | contig 66112 bp, 56 predicted proteins | sample 5204231 | NCBI WGS metagenome assembly WBZR01 (sample SAMN12412403, study PRJNA552823) | activated sludge metagenome | isolation source: activated sludge from anammox sidestream of wastewater treatment plant... | place: USA: Virginia | collected 2017-08 | reverse complement strand
CACTGGAAACCCTGGCGACAGTCGGCGACACTGACCTCGTCAGCGTACCCGCCGTGGCGCACTGACCAAACACCGACGCCCAGCGTCGCGATGACCGACTGTTACACCACGGACTGGGACACGATCATATTTGAGGTGCCGCCGCAAGCCTTTGATGCCGTGCCGGGCAAGCCTTTTGCGTATTGGGTGAGTGATGACGTTCGCGGTCTATTTTGCGTAAGCAATGGAGTAAAAATCGAATTCAAACAAGGTATTGCTACAGCAGATGACTTTAGATTTCTGAGAAGCTGGTGGGAGGTGAAAAAGGTGGGTCAGCAGTGGATTCCTATTGCTAAAGGAGGCCCCTATTCACCTTGGTATCAAGATCTTGACTTGGTAGTAGAGTGGAAGGGTGATGGTAAGCAGATTAGAGCCTTTCCGAAAAGTCGTCCACAAAATATTCAGTATTTCGGACGACCAGGGATTACATGGCCTTTTAGGACTCAAAAAGGTTTAAACACTCGCGCACTTCCTGCCGGGTCAGCATTCACTATACAAGGCATGGCAGCGTTTCATCGTAAAGCATCAAATGATGAAAACATGGTGCTTTTGGGGCTAACTAATTCTGAACCTTTCAAGAAACTTCTCCTAATTTCGGTAGGCTTCTTCGCCTTTCAAACAGGTGCCATGGCTTCGGTACCTTTACCAAATATTCCAGACTACGAATTTGACCGCCTTATCTCACTGGCGAAGCGCGCGTGGTCATTTCAGCGAGTAAAAGATTCCATAAATGAGACATCTCATGCCTTCGTGCTTCCCATGCTGCTGCTTTCAACGGTTCTAGAGACTAATATTTCTTCATTAGCCGAAGAACTTGACGCTATTCAGAGCAAAGTAGACGACTTAGTGTTTGCAGCCTATGGGTTAAACGAAGCTGACAGGGGAGAGATTGAGAGAATCCAAGTCGTGGCTGATGAGGGAAATGGGTCAGATGATGGTGATGCGGACGAGGATGAGGCCAGCGACGACAGCGCTGCCGCGCAGCACGACGGCCTGCTGTCCTGGGCGGTGGGCGTGGCCTTTGGCCGCTTCGACTGGCGCTTGGCCACTGGCGAGCGCGCGGCGCCGCCCGAACCGGAGCCTTTCGATCCGCTGCCGGCGAAAAGCCCCGGCATGTTGCCGGAGGGTGCTGCCCCCTTTCACACCCACGCGGGCATCTTGGTAGATGAGCCCGGCCACCCGCATGATCTGGCGCGTCTGGTCGAAGAAGTGCTCAGCCGCATCAACGCCCCGGTGCCCGATGACGTGCGCCGCTGGCTGCAACGCGACTTCTTCCCCTTCCATCTGCAGCGCTACTCCAAGAGCCGCCGCAAAGCGCCCATCTACTGGCCGCTGAGCACTTCGTCCGGCAGCTACACGCTGTGGGTCTATTACCCCCGCCTCACTAGCCAGACGCTATATACGGCCATCAACGACTTCGTCGAACCCAAGCTCAAGCAAGTCGGCGACGATGTCACGGCGCTGCGCAACAAGGGATCGGCTCGCAGCCGCGACGACGAAAAGCAGTTCGAGGCATTGCAAGCCTTCGAGCTGGAACTGATCGAGCTGCGCGACACCCTGCTCAAACTCGCGCCCACCTACAAACCCAACCATGACGACGGCGTGCAGATCAGCGCCGCCCCGCTGTGGCCGCTGTTCCGCCACAAGCCCTGGCAGAAAGTGCTCAAGGACACTTGGGCCAAGCTGGAAAAAGGCGACTACGACTGGGCGATGCTCGCCATGAACTACTGGCCAGAGCGCGTGCGCGAGAAGTGCAAGACCGACAAGTCGCTGGCCATCGCACATGGCCTGGAGCATCTCTACATCGAACCCGAGGCAGCGCCGATGAAGACGCGCAAGAAGAAGGGGGAAGCCTGATGGCGGCCGTTCACTACCAACTGGGCGCCTTTCCGCCCGCCGAGCTGGATTGGCCGCAGTTGATCCCCCTGCTGGGGCCTGCCTCGGCGGCAGTGGCACGCTATGACGGCACCCTGGCCGCGATTCCCAATGCGGCGGTGCTGCTGTCGCCACTGACCACACAGGAAGCGGTGCTGTCTTCGCGTATCGAAGGCACCCAGGCCACCATGGGCGAGGTGCTGGAGTTTGAAGCAGAAGGTGGTGCGCCCGAGTTGAGCGAGGCGCGGCGCAACGATATCCGCGAGGTGCTCAATTACCGGGCCGCCATGCGCATGGCGGAAAAAATGCTGGCCACCGTGCCGCTGTCGCAGCGGGTGGTGCGGGAATCACACAAGGTGCTGCTCGATGGCGTGCGCGGCCAGGGCAAATCGCCCGGCGAATATCGGCGCATTCCCAACTGGATCGGCCCGGCAGGTTGCAGCGTGGAGCAGGCGCGCTTTGTGCCGATTGGCGCCGACAAACTGCCCGACGCCATGAGCGCCTGGGAGCGCTATCTGCACGCCGATGCCCCTGACCGCCTGGTGCAGCTGGCCATCGTGCATGCCGAGTTTGAGGCGCTGCACCCGTTTCTGGATGGTAATGGCCGCCTGGGGCGCATGTTGGTGCCACTGTTCCTGTGGCAGAACGCCGTCATTCAACGGCCAATGTTCTACCTGAGCGCTTTTCTGGAGGCGCACCGCGACGAATACTACGAACGCCTGTTGGCGGTGTCTCGCGATGGCGACTGGACGGGCTGGTGCCGCTTCTTCCTGCAGGCCATCAAGACCCAGGCCGAAGAGAACCAACGCAAGGCCGCTGACATTCTGGCGCTGTATGAGCGCATGAAGCGCGAGCTGGCCGACCTGACGCGCTCGCAGTACGCCATCCACGCGCTGGACTGGGTCTTTGAGCGGCCCATCTTCAAAAGTTCGGATTTCGTGGCCAGCAGTGGCATTCCAGAGCCTACCGCCAAGCGCATGCTGCCTACCCTGCGCGATGCAGGGGTGTTGCGGGTGCTGATGGAGGCCAGCGGCCGCCGGGCGGCCACACTGTGCTTCCCGGCACTGCTCAACATCGCCGAAGGGCGGGAGGCGTTTTGAGGTGCATGAAATGGCTACAAACAACTTTGTGGCTCACAATCTGCCGCTTTACGAGCCACAAATGGGGTTGCAGCGCGCCTGTGAGCCACAACACGTATTGATCGAGGTGTAGATGAGCATTGCGGAATTCATTCGAGAAAACGTGCTGCGGCCGCGCTTGAAGCAAGCTGGCGCCTTGGTGGTCTACGACCCCGACAAGCGCTACCGCGAGCAGTGTTTCGATCTGGCCGCTGACAAGGTGCGAGTGGTTGATGCGTCTGAGAGCAGCATCGAAAGCCGTGAGGCAGCGTTGCTGGCACTGCGCGAGGTGGGTCAGCCCAAGGCACCGCTGGAATGTGTATTGATCTATGTACCTGCCAAGCGCCCGGAAACCGACGAGCAGAAGCAAGCTGATCCATTCGCCCTGTACGCTGAATGCGGCGCGGTCTTCCCACAAGACGATGGCGACGAATACTTGAGCCTGTGCCTGCGTGCGAGGCCGGATCACGCGACCGAGATTCGGCAGGTGTTTGCCACCTCTCCCTCTGGGCCGACCTTCGCGGTGATCGATGCCATTGGTGGCGGCGTAAGCTGGCCCCAGTTGCGAGCCACGCTGCGGGTGGAGTCCGGCCGCGAGATTCTGGCCGCACTGCTGGCTCCCACTACAAGCCAATCCGAAGCGCTCAAGGGGCAGGAAGGCTGGGTGCAAGAAGCGCGTGACTTCCTCCGCGCTACCTTGGGTCTGAGCGTGAAGACGCGCGGCAAGACGTGGTCGGCCCTGGCGGATGAACTCTGGCGCTATGTGCTGTTCAGTGAGTTTGTGTTTGATTTGCCGGTGGCGCTGCCGGATACCCTGAAGGGCGTGCCGCATGCCCCGATGGAAGCCAGACCCATCGTCGAGGATGTGTGCGACCGTCTGCGCAGTGATCCGAAGTCACGCGCGGCGTACATCGAGCGCGCCGAAGCCATCGAGGTGGAACTCAATCTGACCGATCTGTGTGGGGCGATTGAGGACCTGGGCGAGCGCGACACCTTCCCCTTCGAGGAACGGACTTTCCTGCGCACCGCGATCAAGGGCATTGTCAGCGGTGACACCGATGCCACGCGCTGTGTGCTGACTCGCCATAAGAGCTCGGTATGGCTCGGCAAGGGCGAAAGCCAGGCCCAGTGGGAGTTGGTGCGCTCTGGCTTGAGCCTGGTCGAGGCCTGCGATGATTTCGAGCGCCAGTTGCCGGATCACGCCCGCTCACAAGCGGAGCTGATTGACTTCTACCTGGGCAGCCTGCGCGAAGCAGACCGCCTGCAGCGCGAGTTTGAGCAAGCGGCGGGTGACTTCCTCGACCCGCATGGCCTGATGCATGAAGTGATCAGCCAAGCACGGGCGCGCTATCGACGCTTGGCCGAAAAGGTCCAAGGCGTGTTTGTGAAACACCTCGAGACCGCTGGTTGGCCACCCACCGGGCGCCTGGCCAATGCCGATGCTTTTGATCGCCTGGTGGCCGATCGCCTCAAGGAAAGCGGGCGCAAGGTGGCCTACCTGATGGTGGACGCCCTGCGCTACGAGTTGGGCGTGGCGCTGGAAAAGCTGCTGGCCGAGGATGGGCCGGTTGAGCTGCAAGCGGCCTATGCGCAGCTGCCGACCATTACCCTGGTGGGCATGGCGAGCTTGCTGCCGGGTGCTCGCACGGGGCTAACCCTAGAGCTTGCGAACGATTCCCTGGCGCCGAAGCTGGCAGGGGCGCCGGTGAGTAATGTCCCGCAACGCATGGGTGTGCTGGCCAAGCGGTATGGCGATCGCTTCGCGGAAATGCCGCTGGGCGATTTTGTTCGCGGCAAACCCAAGATCGCAGAGACAGTCGATCTGCTGGTGCTGCGCTCCACGGAAATCGACAGCCAACTGGAAAGCAACCCCGAGACGACGCTCGGGTTGATTCCGGGCACGCTCAAGCTGATCCGCGTGGCGCTACACAAGTTGCGGGGCATGGGCTTCAAGGAGGCAGTGATCGTCACAGACCATGGCTTCTTCCTGAATGCACAAGCGGAGGCAGGCGATGTGTGCGTCAAACCGCAGGGAAAGTGGCCCGTCAATGCCCACGATCGCATGATGCTGGGCGACGGCACGGCAGATGGTCACAGCCTGGTGGTCAGCGCAGAGAAGCTCGGCATTCGCGGTGATTTCACCCAAGTGGCGCTACCGCGCAGCATGGCGCCTTATCGCTCGGGGCACCTGTATTTCCATGGCGGCGCATCCCTGGCCGAGGCCGTTGTACCGGTGCTGGTGGCTCGGCTGGATACAGCCGCCCATGCGGAATTGCGCAAGGTGGTGGTGGAGCTGAGCTACAAGAACGGTGCCAAACGAATCACAACGCGATTGCCGGTCATCGAAGTGATACTGGTGGCCGACGATATGTTCTCGCAAGACATGAGCGTGGAGATACTGCTGGAAGCGCAAGACAGCAAGGGCAATGTGGTGGGAGAGCCGCGCCCAGGCGGCGATGTGAACCCCGCGACAAGAACCGTGACTCTGATACCAAACCAGCGTAAGCAGATTGCGCTGCGCATGGATGATGAGTTCAGAGGCAAGTTCAAGGTTGTGGCGCTGAACCCCACAACCCTGGTGGCCTACAGCAATCTGGCGCTTGAAACCGACTATACGGAATGAGCCCTATGGACGAACTCGACCAAAAACTAAACGCCACATTCGACGGCAAAGTCCTTCGTAAGGACTTGCTGCATCGAATCAAAAAAGGCACCAATGTCCCGACGTTCGTCCTGGAGTTCCTGCTCGCCAAGTATTGCGCCAGCAATGACCAGGCCGAGATGGATGCCGGCATGGAGGCGGTACTGTCCTCCTTGCAGGAGAACTACGTTCGCCCAGACGAAGCCAATGCCGCGCAGTCCAAGGTGGCCACCAAGGGCAAGCATCGCTTCATCGACAAGGTTCACGTTCGCTACGTCGAGAAAGAGAAACGCCACTGGGCATCGCTGGAGAACTTCAACTCGCAACGCATCGCCATCGGCGAGAAGTTCTACCGCGACAACGATCGATTACTGGAAGGCGGCATTTGGGCGGAGGTGACCCTGGCGCACAACGACATCGACGAAGACGACTACGCGTTTTCCATCGAGGACTTGCGCCCGATCCAACTGACCCGCTTCGACTTCGACCGCTATGCAGAAGGCCGGGCAGCCTTCACCCGAGATGAGTGGATCGCGGCGATTCTGCGCTCTGTGGGTCTGGAGCCCAACAAGCTCTCGAAGCGCGTTCAGATGCATTTCATCGCCAGGCTGGCCGCTCTGGTGGAGCCCAATTACAACTACATCGAGCTGGGCCCGCGCGGCACCGGCAAATCCTACTTCTTCAGCGAGTTTTCGCCCTACGCCACCTTGATCTCGGGCGGCCAGGCGACCAAGGCAACGCTGTTCTACAACAACGCACGCCGCAAGGTGGGCCTGGTCGGCTTTTGGGACACGGTGGCCTTTGACGAAGTAGGCGGTATCAAGGTCAAAGACCCGGACACCATCCAGATCATGAAAGACTTCATGGCTAACGGACGTTTTTCGCGTGGGGCCGAAGTGATCGCCGATGCCAGCCTGAGTTTTGTCGGCAACATTGATGTGTCGGTACAGCAGGTGGTCAACTCCAACGAGCACGACCTATTCCAACCACTTCCGCCAGAGCTCGACCTGGCGGTGATGGACCGTTTTGCCGCGTATATCCCAGGCTGGGAGATGCCAAAGAACAGCAGCGAGTTTCTGACCAGCAACTACGGATTCATCACCGACTACTTGGCCGAGGCCTTTCACTACCAGTTCAAGCACACGAACCGGTACGAGGAAGTGAGCAAGCGCATCCGACTTGGCAAGGCTATTGAAGGACGCGACGAAAAAGGCATCAAGAAGACCGTCTGCGCTTTCTTGAAGGTCTTGCATCCGAACGGGCCACCGACTGACGACGAGTTCGAAGAATACGTGGCCTACGCGACTGAGTGCCGCCGCCGCGTCAAGGAGCAGATGAACAAGCGCAAGCCGGATGACGAGTTTGCGCGCATCAACCTGTCCTACTTCAAGGCCAGCGGTGAGGAAGTGGTGGTCTTCTGCCCGGAGTCGAAGGATGCGCCCGCGACGCAAGAACCGGCTCGTCGTCGTTTGAGCCAAGCGGATGGCCAGCCTGCTGAGGCAGTCGAAGTGCAACCCGTCGCCCACTCGGCGCCTGCTGCAGCAGAGGAACCTCCAGTGGCGCCGATACAGGCTGCTCCGACACCAACGGTGGTTGCTCCGTCATCGGTCGAGCTCAAGGAACAGCACTTCACCATCCTCTATGGCGATACCGGGTACAGCTATGAGTCGATCCTCGGCGCCTATCTGCAAGGCGCGAAGTCTGTTGTCATCGAAGACCCCTACATCCGGCTGCAACACCAGATTCAGAATTTCGTGCGCTTCTGCGAAACGGTGCTGAAGGCCGGCACCGTGAAGAAGATCAGCCTGATCACCGGCTACGACGACAAGACCCAGTTGGCCGACATCGCCGAAAAGCTCGATGAGCTGAAGCAAAGTCTGCTGGAGTTGGATGTCGAGCTAGAGGTGAAACTCAACCCAAACATCCATGACCGCGAAATCCGTCTGGATAACGGTTGGGTCATCAAGATCGGGCGAGGACTGGACTTCTACCAGAAGCCTGGGGGGTGGTTCGAGGTGGGGGCGAACGATTTGAGTCTGCGGAAATGCCTTGAAACCAAGGTGGATATCTTCCGAGCATGATGCAAACAAATGACGCCAAACTGCCAGCCCGCAGAGTGAATGCATAGAACCGCATGGACCGTATCGACATTGCTTTGTGGGATGCGCTTCGTGAATCCACCTGGGACACCTTGCTCCTGGGAATGGGGGCAGGTCATCTGGGGACGCCACCCGGACTTCGGGCCAGTTCCAGGGAGCGAGGTCGGAGCGAGGAATGGCCAGGAGAGAGTGGAATGTGGCCGGGAACGGTCTCTTCGGGCGGCTGGCGCAGTCCGCAGGCGCTCGCAGGAGCCCGCACGAGTACGCGGGAACTGGCGCAAACAGACAAGAAAAAACCCCAACCGAGAACGGTTGGGGTTTCATTATTGGTGGAGGCGGCGGGAATTGAACCCGCGTCCGAAGGCGCTCCGCGCCAGGCGCTACATGCTTGTCACGCTGTTTGGTCTCGTCCGACGGCAACACAACGTGCGAGGCGCACCGTCGGACCAGCCTCTTGGATTTGATCCGCGACCGAAAGGCGCCGGTGCGGACGATCCCGTGATAGTGACCCTACATCCACGAGCACGGACACAAGTGGGTTCGGGGCCAGGCCTTAAGCGGCCAGGGCGTAGACGTCGTCGTTCGCGTCTAGTTTTTTGCCATCGGATTAACGAGGAAGATGACGCCCTCGGCATGCTCCCAGCTGCTTCACGTCCCCCGTCGAAACCAAGTCGCCCCCGGGGTGGGCAGATGGTGGCGGCGGCGGGTGCGGAAATCAAGCGCGTGTACACCGCGCCGACGCCGGGCCGAGGCGCAGGTGCACGCCATGGCATGCGACCGGCGTTGGCATGCAGGTCGCGACCGGCTCAGGCCTGGCGGTTCTTGGCGCGCATCACGCGCTGCTTCTCGCGGTTCCAGTCGCGTTCGCGTTCGCTGTCGCGCTTGTCGTGTTCCTGCTTGCCGCGCGCGACGCCCAGGTCGAGTTTGACGCGGTTGTGCTTCCAGTACATCGCCAGCGGCACGAGCGTGTAGCCCTTGCGCTCGATCGCGCCGATGATCTTGTCGATTTCGGCGCGGTGCAGCAGCAGCTTGCGGGTGCGCCGGTCCTCGGCGACGACGTGGGTGGAGGCAGAAATCAGCGGCACGATCGACGCGCCGAACAGGAAGACTTCACCGCCCTTGACGATGGCGTAGGCATCGCCGAGATTGACGCGCCCGGCGCGCAGGCTCTTGACCTCCCAGCCTTGCAGCTCGATGCCCGCTTCGTAATGGTCGTCGATGTGGTATTCGTGGCGCGCGCGCTTGTTGAGCGCGATGGTGGCGCTGGCGGGCTTGTCCTTGTCCTTGCGGGAGGTCTTGGCCATGGAGAGTACGGACGTGGTGCGATGATTGCGATGCCTGGACGACGCGCAGGCGGGACGGCGGGTTGCGTTGGCGGTGCAGCAGCATACCCGACGCGCCGCCGCCACAGACCCGGTGCGCACGCATGAGTGGGGACGAGCGCCGCATCGCCGTGGAGGTGGCCTATGCGGAGCCTGCGCGCCAGTTCCTGCGCGCGCTGTGCCTGCCCAGCGGCAGCACGGTCGCCGACGCGATCGCGGCCGCGGATGTGGAACGCGAGTGCCGCATCGATGCCGCCGCGCTGGAGGTGGGCGTGTGGTCACGCCGCGCGACGCTGCACACGACACTGCGCGATGGCGACCGGGTGGAGCTGTACCGGCCGCTGCGGATCGACCCGAAGCAAGCGCGCCGCCTGCGCGCGCAGCGCCCGCGCTGAACGCCGAGCTCAGCCCTGGCCGTCGCGCCGCTTCTTCTTCTTGTCCTCGTCGGGCCGCTTCTCGTCGGGATACTGGCGCTTGTACTTGCGTGCATCCTTGACGAGCTGCTCGGGGTCTTCCTCGAAGTAGTCGCCCTCGATGCTCGCGAGCGTGTCGTTGTCAAAATGCAGCACCAGGTCCCTGCGGTCCATCTTGCCGCGCCCGCGCCGCATGGTGGAGACATAGTCCCAGCGGTCCTGGTTGAACGGGCTCACGACCGACGGCGAGCCCATGATCAGCAGTACCTGGCGCTTGCTCATGCCCGGCTGCAATGCCTCGACCGAGCCCTTGTCGAGCAGGCTGCCCTGCTGCGCATCGACCTTGTAGATGATGCCGCAACCCGAGAGCGGAACGAGGGCGAGGAGGGCAAGCCAGCGCAAGCGCATGCAGGAAGATTCCGGGGCGGGGAAAGCGGCGATGATACACTAGCGGGCGGTCCGGCAAGGCCCATGCCAGACTGCGCGATGAACGCCGCAGCGGGAGACATTTGCGATGGAATCCAACGAACTGCGCAAGGCTGGCCTCAAGGTCACCCATCCGCGCATGCGCATCCTGGAAATCCTCGGCAGCCGCGACGGCAAGCACTTCACGGCCGAGGACATCTACCGCCAGTTGCTCGACAACGAGGACGACATCGGGTTGGCCACGGTCTACCGGGTGCTGACCCAGTTCGAGGCGGCCGGCATCGTGCTCAAGCACAACTTCGAGGGCGGCCAGGCCGTGTACGAACTCGACCGCGGCAAGCACCATGACCACATGGTCGATGTCGAGAGCGGCAAGGTGATCGAGTTCACCAGCGAGGAGATCGAGCGCCTGCAGCACGACATCGCGGCCAAGTACGGCTACGTGATCGAGGACCACAGCCTCGTGCTGTACGTGCGTCCGGCGCGCAAGAAGTGAGCGCCCGCGGCGTGCGCCAACGGTGGGCGTGACCGATCGGCGCGCACACCGATTGAGCAAATAATTCATATTGTGTATCAGCAAGATACGTGATGTTTCTCACGTAAATTGTCCTGACGTGGCCGGCTCTCTCCGGTACCCCCGAAGTCTGCGCCGGCGGGGCGCGCCACCGATCAGCGTGATGGCCTGCCGGCGGGCTGCTGCAGCATCTGGCGCGCGTGGGCGCGGGTCTCGCGCGTGATCTGGATGCCACCGAGCATGCGCGCGATCTCCTCCTCGCGCGCGGTCGCATCGAGCGTGTCGATGCGGATGTGGGTGGCTTCACCATCGCTGGCCTTGGCCACGCGCAGGTGGGCATGGCCCTGCGCGGCAACCTGGGCAAGGTGGGTCACGCACAGCACCTGGCGCCTTGCGCCGAGCGCGCGCAGCTTGTGGCCGACGATCTCGGCGACCGCGCCGCCGATTCCCGAGTCGACCTCGTCGAACACCATGGTGGCGATCGCATCGCTGCCGAGCGCGGCCACCTCGATCGCGAGACTGATGCGCGCCAGTTCGCCGCCCGAGGCGACCTTGCGCAACGGCCGCGGCGACTGCCCCGGATTGGCACTCACGAGGAACTCGACGCGCTCGCTGCCCTGCGGATCGGGCTCGCCGGCGCAGGTGGGTTCCAGTGCGACCTCGAAGCGGCCGCCGGCCATGCCCAGTTCGGCCATGAGCGCGCTGACCGCGGCGCCCAGCCGCGTGGCGGTGGCCGTGCGCGCCCGCGTCAGGCGTTGTGCGGCCTGCGCGTGGCCGGCGGCGAGCACCTCGCGTTGGGCGGCCAGGTCGGCGATGCGGGTGCTGGCGCCGCGCAGCTCCTCCAGCTCGGTGCGCAGGCGCTCGCCGACCACCGGCAGTTCATCCATGCGCACGCGGTGCTTGCGCGCAAGTTCGTGCAGCTTGCCCAGGCGCGCCTCGGCTTCGGCCAGGCGCTCGGGGTCCAGTTCCAGTGCCGACTGGTAGCGTGCGAGCGTGTCACCGGCCTCGCCGAGCTGGATCTGCGCCGAGTCGAGCAGTTCGGCCAGTGGTGCCAGCCGCGCATCGAGCGTGGCCAGGTGCGCCGCCTCGGCGTGGGCGCGTGCGGCCAGGCGCAGCAGCGCGAGTTCGTCCTCGCCATCGAGACGCTCGCCCAGTTGCGCGCAGCCGCGCAGCAGTTCGCCTGCGTTGGTGAGGCGGCGGTGCTCGGCTTCGAGCTCGGCGAGCGGTGCGGCCGCGAGCGCGTGACGCTCCAGTTCCTCGACCTGATGCGTGAGCCATTCCACGCGCGCGGCCGCGTCGGCGCCTTGCGACAGCTCGGCCATGCGCGCGCCCAGCGCATGCCACTGGCGGGCCAGGTCGGCGACCTCGGCGAGCATCGGGGCGTGGCCGCCGAAGTCGTCGAGCAGCGCCAGCTGCTGGCCGCGTTCGAGCAGGGCCTGGTGTTCGTGCTGGCCGTGGATCTCGATGAGCCCCGCGGCGAGTTGCTTGAGCTGGCCCAGGGTGACGGGTCGGCCGTTGATCCACGCGCGCGAACTGCCCTCGCTGCGGATCACCCGGCGCAGCTGGCACGCGCCTTGCTCGTCCAGATCCTCGGCCACGAGCCATTGGCGCAGGTCGGCGCGGTCGGCGAGGTCGAACTCGGCCGACAGTTCGGCGCGCTCGCAGCCCTGCCGCACCAGCAGCGCCTCGCCGCGTGCGCCGGCCAGCAGCAGCAGCGCATCGACCAGCAGCGACTTGCCCGCGCCGGTTTCGCCGGTGACGACGGTGAGTCCGGGTCCGAAGGTCACCTCGGCTTCGCCGACGATCGCGAAATCCTTGACGTAGAGGCTTTTCAGCATCGCTGCGGCGCGGCTGCGGGAGCGCGCAACGCTAACATGTGCGCCGCGCGGCGGCCAAGCCGGCCACGCGATGGAAATCACCCCGATGCGGCCCTATTGTGTAGGCATTGCCGCAGGCTTGCCCGGAATCCCATGAGCGCGTTACCCCGCCAACTCGATGCCCGCGCCCGCCACCTGCTGCGCTCGCTCATCGCGACCTACATCGCCGAGGGCCAGCCGGTGGGTTCGCGCACGCTCGCGCGCTCGTCGGGGCTGGACGTGAGCCCGGCGACGATCCGCAACATCATGTCCGACCTGGAGGAGTTCGGCCTGGTCGCGGCGCCGCACACCTCGGCCGGGCGCGTGCCGACCTCGCAGGGCTACCGGGTGTTCGTCGACAGCCTGCTGGAGATGCGGCCGCTGGGCGAGGGCGAGCTCGCGCAGCTGCGGCGCGAGTTGCCGACCGAGGCGGCCACGCCCGACCTGCTCGGCAGCGCCACCGCGCTGCTGTCGCAGATGACCCATTTCGTGGGTGTGGTCAGCGTGCCGCGGCGCGAGGAGTTTCCGTTCCGCCACATCGACTTCGTGCCGATCGACGGCGGGCGCGTGCTGGTGATCCTGGTGTTCACCGACGGCCAGGTGCAGAACCGCGTGATCGCGCCCGAGCGCGCCTACGGCCCGGCCGAGCTCGAGCAGATCGCGAACTTCCTCAATTCCCAGTTCACCGGGCTGCGCATCGACCAGATCCGCGCGCGGCTGCTGCGCGAGATGCAGGAGGAGGGCGCGCGCCTCAACCGCCTGCTCAACGCGGTGGTCGAGGTGGCCGAGAAGGCGTTCCAGGGCAACGCCGGCGGCGACATGCTGGTGTCGGGCCAGACCAACCTCATGGGCCGGCAGGACGGCGCCGACGTCGATCGCCTGCGCGAGCTGTTCGAGGCCTTCCAGCGCAAGCACGACCTGCTGCAGTTGCTCGAACGCTGCGCCAGCGCCGATGGCGTGCGCCTGTTCATTGGCGAGGAATCGGGTTTCGCGGCGCTGGACGGCTACAGCCTCGTGACCGCGCCCTATGGCGTGGACAGCCGCGTGCTGGGCGTGCTCGGCGTGATCGGCCCCACGCGCATGGCCTACGAGCGCGTGATCCCGGTGGTGCAGGCCACGGCCAGCATCATCTCGCACGCGCTGCAGCGCGCGCAGTGAGCCGACCAATCGGGTAAATTGGCCGATTGGCCGGCGCGGCCCGCCTTGAAGCGCGCCGCAATGCCCGCATTGAGCGGTGCTGGGAGCGTCGGCCGCCGGCGGCGGCACGGGCGCGAGCGGCAGACATTGGGATCCGAGGGAGATCATGATGGAGAACACCAACCCGGCAGCGGCGGCCTCGCCCGAGGAAGCCGACGCGGTCGAGCGCAGCATCGAGACGCTCACGCGCCAGCTCGGCGAGGCCGAGGCCAAGCTCGCCGAGATGCGCGACACCGTGCTGCGCGAGCGGGCAGAGATCGACAACCAGCGCAAGCGCCTGCAGCGCGAGCTGGAGCAGGCGCGCAAGTTCGCCAACGAGAAGCTGCTGGCCGAACTGCTGCCGGTGCTCGACAACCTCGAACGCGGCCTCGCGGTCGAAACCACCGATGCCGCGGCGCTGCGCGGCGGCATCGAGCTGACGCTGCGCGAGTTCGCGCGCGTGATCGACGCCAATGGGCTCAAGGCAGTCGGCGCGGTGGGCGAGGCGTTCGATCCGGAAGTACACCAGGCCATGACCATGGTCGATGCGCCCGGACACGACGCCGGCCGCATCGTGACCGTGATGCAGAAGGGCTACGTGCTCAATGAACGGCTGTTGCGGCCGGCACTGGTGACGGTATCGCGCTGAGCCGGGCACCCGCCGCGGCGGGACGCTTGAAAGCCGGGCCACGCACCACATTTTCGACCACATCGCGGCGCTGCCGCATCCAATACGAAACGCGGGAGTTCAGCATGGGCAAGATCATCGGCATTGACCTGGGCACGACCAACTCGTGCGTGGCGATCATGGAAGGCAGCGGCGCGCGCGTCATCGAGAACGCGGAAGGTGACCGCACCACGCCGTCGATCGTCGCGTTCAAGGACAACGAAGTGGTGGTGGGCGCCACCGCCAAGCGCCAGGCCGTGACCAATCCCAAGAACACCTTCTACGCGGTCAAGCGCCTGATCGGGCGCAAGTTCACCGACGCCGAGGTGCAGAAGGACCTGAACCTGGTCTCGTACAAGATCATCGCCCACGACAACGGCGATGCCTGGGTGGAGACCGCCGACGGCAAGAAGATGGCGCCGCCGGAAGTGTCGGCCAAGGTGCTCATGAAGATGAAGAAGACTGCCGAGGACTTCCTCGGCGAGCCGGTGACCGAGGCGGTCATCACCGTGCCCGCGTACTTCAACGACAGCCAGCGCCAGGCCACCAAGGATGCCGGCCGCATCGCCGGGCTGGAGGTCAAGCGCATCATCAACGAGCCGACCGCGGCCGCGCTGGCCTATGGCCTGGACAAGAAGGGCGGCGACCGCAAGGTGGCGGTGTATGACCTGGGCGGCGGCACCTTCGACGTGTCGATCATCGAGATCGCCGAGGTCGATGGCGAGAAGCAGTTCGAGGTGCTGGCCACCAACGGCGATACTTTCCTCGGCGGCGAAGACTTCGACCGTCGCGTGATCGACTACCTGGTCGACGAGTTCAAGAAGGACCAGGGCGTCGACCTCAAGAACGACCCGCTCGCGTTGCAGCGCCTCAAGGACGCCGCCGAGCGCGCCAAGATCGAGCTGTCGACCGCGCATCAGACCGAGGTCAACCTGCCGTACATCACGGCCGATGCCTCCGGTCCCAAGCACCTCAACATCAAGCTCACGCGCGCCAAGCTCGAGGCGCTGGTCGCCGACCTGGTCGAACGCACCATCGCGCCGTGCCGCACCGCGCTCAACGACGCCGGGCTCAAGGTGGCCGACATCCACGAGATCATCCTCGTCGGTGGTCAGACCCGCATGCCCAAGGTGCAGGAGACGGTCAAGGACTTCTTCGGCAAGGAGCCGCGCAAGGACGTCAACCCCGACGAGGCCGTCGCGGTCGGCGCGGCGATCCAGGGCGGCGTGCTCGGTGGCACGGTCAAGGACGTGCTGCTGCTCGACGTGACGCCGCTGTCGCTGGGCATCGAGACGCTCGGTGGCGTGATGACCAAGCTCATCGACAAGAACACCACGATCCCGACCAAGGCCAGCCAGGTGTTCTCGACCGCCGAGGACAACCAGAGCGCGGTCACCGTGCATGTGCTGCAGGGCGAGCGCGAACAGGCGCGCTACAACAAGTCGCTGGGCAAGTTCGATCTGGCGGGCATCCAGCCGGCGCCGCGCGGCATGCCGCAGATCGAGGTCAGCTTCGACATCGATGCCAACGGCATCCTGCACGTGACCGCCAAGGACAAGAACACGGGCAAGGAGCAGCGCATCGAGATCAAGGGCAGCTCGGGCCTGTCCGAGGACGAGATCCAGCGCATGGTGCGCGACGCCGAGACCAACAAGGAAGAAGACAAGCGCTTCCACGAGCTCGTGGGCGCGCGCAACAAGGCCGACCAGCTCATCGCGGCCGTGCGTGCGGCGATCAAGGAGCACGGCGGCAAGGTCGCGGGCGAGATCGGTCGCATCGAGGAAGCGCTGTCGGAACTGGAAAAGGTCGCCAAGGGCGAGGACAAGGCACAGATCGAGGCGCGCACCAGCGCGCTCGAGCAGGCCGCGCAGCCGTTGTTCGCGGCGGCGCAGGGCGGCCACGGCCCGTCCGATGCGGGCGCTGCGCCGGGCGCCGGCGCCGCGCCGCAGGACGATGTGGTCGATGCCGAGTTCACCGAAGTCAAGGACGACCACAAGTAATTTGTCGCCGATACCGCCGGCCCCGGGGCCGGCGGTATCGCGATTGTGCACGGGGCATGACGTCGGGGGACGCAGGGGAGCACGGCATGGAAACGAACCGCGTCGGGGCGTGCTGCGACGGCGTGATCGCCGTGGTCATCACGATCATGGTGCTCGAACTCAAGCTGCCGCACCAGCCGACCTGGCAGGCCCCGCTCGGCGGCGCGCATGCGTTCATGACCCATCTGCTCGGCTTCATCTGCGTTGGCCTGTACTGGAACCACCACCGGTTCGCGGCCTGCAGGCAGGTCGACGGCAAGGTGATGCGGGCGAACCCGCTTTTCCTGTTCCGGCCGTCGCTGTTTCCGTTCACCACCGCCCGGCTCGACGACGCCGAGCCATACCCGGCACCGGTTCCGACCCGCGCCTACGGGAGCTGCTGCTGATGGCCGCGCTTGCATGTGCGCCGTTCGTACCCATTGTTTCCTGCCTGATCTGCGCCGCGGTGACCGTGCTGTGGATCATTCCTGATCGCCGCATCGAGCGTGCATTGTCCGGCCCATGAACAAGACCGATTACTACGAAGTCCTCGCCGTCGACCGCAGCGCGGGTGATGAGGAACTCAAGAAGGCGTTCCGGCGCCTGGCGATGAAGTACCACCCCGATCGTTGTCCCGACGATCCGCAGGCGCAGGACAAGTTCAAGGAAGCCAAGGAGGCCTACGAGGTCCTGTCCGACCCACACAAGCGCGCGCTGTACGACCAGCATGGCCACGCCGCGTTCGAGCATGGCATGGGCGGTGGACGCGGCGGCTTCAACGGCGACGTCGGTGACATTTTCGGTGACATCTTCTCCGACATCTTCGGCATGGGCGGCGGGCGCGGCCGCGCCCGGCGCGGCTCGGACCTGCGCTACCTGCTCGAGCTGGACCTGGAAGAAGCCGTGCTGGGCGTGGACAAGACCATCGAGGTGCCGACCCTGGTCGCCTGCGGGCGCTGCCACGGTGCGGGCTCGGCCGATGGCAAGACCAGCACCTGCGGCACCTGCAAGGGCCATGGCCGCGTGCGCATGCAGAACGGCATCTTCTCGATCCAGCAGGCGTGCCCGCAGTGCGGTGGCAGCGGCAAGGTCATCAAGAATCCGTGCCCGCAGTGCCACGGCGAGGGACGCGTGCGCGACGAGCGCACGCTCGCGGTCAAGATTCCGGCCGGTGTGGACACCGGTGACCGCATCCGCCTGGCCGGGCAGGGCGAGGCCGGCCCGGCCGGTACCGTGCCCGGCGACCTGTACGTGGAAGTGCGGGTGCGCGAACACGCGATCTTCCAGCGCGATGGCGACGACCTGCATTGTGAGATTCCGCTGCGCTTCGCCCAGGCCGCGCTGGGCGCGACCCTCAAGGTGCCCACGCTCGACGGCGAGGCCGAAATCAAGGTGCCGGCCGAAACCCAGACCGGCAAGCTGTTCCGCCTGCGCGGCAAGGGCGTGAAGTCGGTGCGCAGCGGCCATACCGGCGACCTCATCTGCCGCGTGGTGGTGGAAACGCCGGTGCGCCTCACTGCCGAGCAGCGCGACTTGCTGCAGCAGTTCGAGGCGACCTTCGGCGGCGACAGTGCCGCGGCGCACTCGCCGCGCAACAGCAGCTGGCTCGACGGCGTCAAGCGCTTCTGGGACCGAGTGACCTCCTGAGGCGGCGCGCGGGCGCGGCGCAGCCGCCGCGCCTTGGGCTACCATCGCGCTCGGTTTTGCCGGAGCGCGCGATGCCAGCACCGATTCCCGTGATCATCCACGGCGCCAGTGGCCGCATGGGGCAGGCGCTGCTGCGCATGCTGGCGCAATTCGAGGACCTGCGGCTTGCCGCCGCGCTCGTGCCTCCGGGCTCGGCGCTGCTCGGCCAGCGCGTGGACCCGCTGCGCCAGGACGGCCCGTGCTACGGCACCACGCTGGCCGATGCCGTCGGTGGCGGCGTGATGGTCGACTTCAGCGTGGCCGGCGCCTTCGATGCGGGGCTTGCGCTCGCGCGCGCGCAGGGCCTGGCCTTCGTCAGCGGCACCACCGGCCTCGACGCGCGCCAGCGCGCGGCGCTGCAACAGGCCGCGCGCGACATCGCGGTGCTGTGGAGCGCCAACTTCAGCATCGGCATCGCGGTGCTCACGCGCGTGCTGCGCGAGGCGGCGCGCGCGCTGCCGCAATGGGACTGCGAGATCGTAGAGGCGCACCACGCGCGCAAGCTCGATGCGCCGTCGGGCACCGCGCTGGCGCTCGGGCGCGCGGTCGCGGCCGCGCGCGGCGTCGACTTCGATGCGGTCGCGGTACCCGCGCGCAGCGGCACCCAGGCGCCGCGCGCGGCCGGCCAGATCGGCTTCGCCGCGGTGCGTGCGGGCGACATCGTCGGCGAGCACGAGGTGCTGCTGGCCGGCGCGGGCGAACGCATCGAACTCGCGCACCGCGCCAGTGACCGCAGCATCTACGCGCGCGGCGCGCTGGTCGCGGCACGGTGGCTCGCGACCCGGCCCGCCGGCTGCTACGACTTCGACCAGGTCGTCGGCGAGGCCACGCGCTGAGGCGGGTAGGCCGTCGCCGGCCCGCGCGCCGGACCTGCCGGGTGCACCACTGTCGTGGCGATCCGCGCCCATGGGTCGCGGTGGCGGGGTGGCGCTGGTGACGCGCGGATCGCGTCGGGTTCACGGGCCGCTGCGCGCTGCCGCCGCGGCGGGCGCTGCTTGCAGGTGCGCGCGCAGGAACCCGGCGATGCCCGACCATGCGCTGACGCGGTTGTCGGTCCCGGTGATGCCGTGGCCTTCGTCGGCCAAGGACAGCAGGATCGGTGCGCGCCCGTCCAGCGCGAGCATGCGTTCGAGTCGGCGTGCGTGTTCGAAATCCACGCGCATGTCCTCCACGCCGTGCACGAGCATGAGCGGCGTGGTGAGCTGGTGGTAGTGATAGAGCGGTGAAACCGCCATGAGCTGTTCCTGCTGGGTGGCGGGATTGCCCATGATGCGCTCCAGCTCGGTGCGGCTCTGGGCGGAACGGCCACTGTCGCTGGCGGTGAACACGAGCAGGCGGTCGCTGATGCCGGCGATCGACACCGCGCAACGGAACCGGTCGGGCCAGCGCAGCACCGATACCAGCGCCGAGTAGCCGCCGTAGCTCGAACCGAGCATGCACATGCGCCGGGGATCGAGCGGGTAGCGCTCCAGTGCCGTGCGCAAGGCTGCATCGATGTCGTCCTCGATCAAGGTGCCCTGGGCGAGATGGCCGGCTTCGCGAAACGCCTTGCCCTGGCCACCCGAGCCGCGGTAGTTGACCTGCAGGACCGCATAGCCGAGCGAAGCGAGGAACTGCACCTCGGGATCGAAGTGCAGGGTGTCGCTGACACCGATGGGGCCGCCGTGCGGCATGATCACGAGCGGCCGCGGGTCCGGCCCCGGCGGCAAGGTGAGGTAGGCCTCGACCGTGAGTCCGTCGGTGCTGTTGGCGGTGAAGCGTGTGGCTGCCACCAGCGGCTTGCCATCGAGCCACGGCCGAGTGTCGTCCAGCAGCGACGCGCGCGCTTGCTTGACGTCGAGGTGGTACAACCGCGCCGGTTGTTCACTGCTTTCGACCGCGAGTATCCATTGGCTGCGGTCGCGGCTGCGCGCGAGCGTTTGCACGCTGCGCTGCGCAAACGTGCGGCGCAGCAGCTCCGCGAGGTGCTGGTCGTTCCGGTCGAAGTACTCGCTGACCAGGCGGCCGCGTTCGTGGTAGGCGACGCCGATCGGCGTGCGCCGGTCATCCAGCAGCGGCATCACCACATCGACCCCGGGCTTGCTGAACAGCGTCTTGGTGACACGTCGCAGCACCGGGTCGAACACCACCAGGTCGATCTGGCTGCGACCCTCGTCGCTGAGCCCGTAGATGAGATCGCCATCCCACGACAAGCTGTAGGGGTCGAAGCCGCCCACGGCCTGCATGTCCAGCACCTCGGTGAACTCCTCGCCTGCGCCATGCTGCAGCACGTAGCGTTCGTCCACGCGTGCGAGTGCGGCGCGCAGGCGCCCGCTGCCATCGGCGAACCAGGCGACGGCATCGCGATTGCCGCGGTTGAGTGGCGTGTTCGAGAATGCACTGGTTTGCTCCAGCGCGCGCTGGCTGGAGATGTCCACCTTGTGCACGAGCAACCTGCCACTGCGTCCGCGACTTGCGAACAGGACGTGGTCGGGATCGCCCACCGCGGCCTGGATCACGCGTCCCGGGCGCATGAACCGGGTCACGGCAAACGTACGCCGGCCGTGGGCGACCTCGCCGATACGGAACACCGTGATGGTCTGCTCGTCGCGATCGCTGCCCACGCCGAGCACGAGGTTGCTATCGCCCGACCACATCATCGTCGCGAGCGGGAATGGCGTGGTCATGATCCGCAGCGAGGTGCCCGCTGCAAGATCGATCAGGTCGACGGCCCAGTCCTTGTCGTGGCGCACCTGTTCGGCGAACAGTGTGCCGGCCGGATTGAGCGCGACGCGACCGATGCGTTCCTCACGCCACAGTTCCTCGATCGGCAAGGGCACGGGGCCGACGGCGGGCGGCTTGGCCGACGCGGCGGGAGGCGGCGTGGCGCGGGCGCCGAGCTTGGCGCGTTCGGCGGCAAGGAATGCCGGGAATGGATCCGGATAGTGCCCCGCATAGGCCAGTGGATGACGTGCGAGCAGGCCGGGATGCTCGCGCTCGGCCCAGTCGATCGCACGCAGCGCGCGGTTGCTGGTTCGCACGTCGGCACTGAAGCGATCGTGCGGGCGGAACACGAGGTCGCCGCCATAGGTGACCTGCCCGCTGCGCACCTGGAAGCGGAATTCGGCATCGTCCCTGAGGTCGTAGCGCACGCGGCCGAACGCGCGCAGCTGCGCCCATTGGTATTGGCCCGCCGGCACGATGAACAGGCGTGCGCTGTAGCCGGCCTTGATGTTGGACAGCACGGCCGCGCCGAACAGGCGGCCCTCCTTCTTCACCTGCACGTTGTCCAGGTCGACGCTGCTGTCGATCGCGACCAGCAGCAGGCCCTCGTCGTCGGCCAGTTCGGGCTGGCTGCCCGCGGCGACGGAGCGCACGCGCGCGCCGGCGTCGGGACAAACCATGACCGCTGCGGCCAGGCCGAGCCACCAGGCCAGCAGCAGCGCTCGCCTGCATCCATTCATGTCCGTTCTCCGAGGTCATTGCGCGCCCGGTGCGCCGCGCGGCCACGCCGGGTCTTCGTTTCGATGGTGCCACAGTGGCCGCGGCGCGACTGCCAACCCGTGCGCAGGACGCAGGCCGGTGGAGCCCGCACGCCCCGCATGGTGCGCACCCGCGGTTCGCGGCCCAGCACCTGTCTGCCTTGCATCGGGTGCCTGCACGCGGATGATGCCGCCAGCGCATCATCGGCGGCCTTCCGCCGCGCAGGTCGGCAGGTCAGAACTGCAGCTGGATCCGCGCTTCGAGGATGGCGGGATCCACATCGAGCACACGCCCGACGGCGCCGCCGTAATGGCGCCGGCTGCGTGCGCGGATGTAGTTGGCCTGCAGCTTGAAGTGGCGATCCAGGTACCAGTTGGCGCCGAGCGTCCAATCGCGCTGGTGGCCACCGCGCACCGGGCCGTCGTCGAGATCGAGCGCGCTGCAGCGCAGCGCGAGCTCGAACGCGCCCCATGGGCCGCGCGCCGGTGCATTGCCGATTGTGCCCTTGCTCCACGGCCGGCTTGCGCCCGTGAGCAGCCATGCGCCCTGCAGGTACCAGCCCGTGCCGGTGAAGCGGGGTGCGGAGTGCGGGCGCGTGGTCACCCGCAGGTACTCGCCCTGCACCAGCCAAGGACCGTCGATCCAGGCCAGTTCCAGGCCGATGCGATCGATCGCGCCGGGCTGGGGCAGCACGCCGCTGTCGACGAGGCGTGCCGACCCCAGGCCGGTCTCGGGCCGCGCGCGAAACCGCGCAACCGCGAGCTGGCGCAGGCCCCGGCCATCGCGGCTCGCACTGCGCCGCTCGCGCGACAGCGCCAACCCAAGGTGCAGCACCGTGGTGGTGTCGCCGACGTCGCGCAGGGGCGTCCACACCGCGCGCAGCGCCGGACCATGGCCATCGTTGTCGCCATTGAGGTCGCCGCCCGCGAACCACGCCGCCTGCAGCAGCCACGGGCCGGCTCCGGCATGGGTCCAGTCGATCCCGAGCCGGCGCCCCATGCCGATCGCCTGCACCGGCAACGCGCGCTCGATGAAGGTGGTGGCGCTGGAGCTGTTGGTCGCGTCTAGTCCGACGGGTGTCTTGAACTGGCCCAGGCGCCATGCGCCGATGCGCGGGCTGGTGTAGCGCAGGTAGTTGTCGAGCCAGCCACCCGGATGCACGCCATTGCGCACCGTGAAGTCGTAGCCGAGCGCGAGTTCGACGCCCCACGGAGCCTTGGCGGACAGGCCGAACTCCTTGCGTCGCCACGCTCCGTGGTCGGCCAGCCAGGGTGCGCCGGTGCGGGGATGGGCACGCGCGTCGTCGACCTGTTCGAACTGGAACTGGTACAGGCCCTTCACCGCAAGTTCGTAACCGCTGGCGCTGCGATGGCGCGTGGGCCAGTCGGCGGCGAGGCCCGCGCCGGGCAGCGCCAGCGCGTGCAGCGCCAGCACGGCGCCGGACCACGTCCGCAGGCGCCGTGGACCCGCGGGCGCCGCGCGTCGTGGACGGGGCTTCATGAGGCCGGGGTCTTGTGCGGGTACGCGCACAGGTCGCGGATCACGCAGTGCGGGCAGTCGGGCTTGCGCGCCTTGCACACATAGCGGCCGTGCAGGATCAGCCAGTGGTGGGCATCCTTGCGAAAGCGCGCGGGCACCACCTGCAGCAGGCGATCCTCGACCTCGCGCACGGTGGCGCCCGGCGCGAGACCGGTGCGGTTGGCCACGCGGAAGATGTGCGTATCGACCGCGATGGTGGCCTGGCCGAACGCGGTGTTGAGCACCACGTTGGCCGTCTTGCGCCCGACGCCGGGCAGCGCCTCGAGCTCGGCGCGGGTGCGCGGCACCGCGCCGCCATGCCGCTCCACCAGCGCGCGGCAGGTGGCGATGATGTGGCTCGCCTTGGCGTTGTACAGGCCGATGGTGTTGATGTGGCGCTTGAGCCCTGCTTCGCCCAGTTCGAGCATGGCGGCTGCGGTGTTGGCGCGTGCGAACAGCTTGCGCGTGGCCTTGTTGACGCCGACATCGGTGGCCTGCGCCGACAGGATCACCGCGATCAGCAGTTCGAACGGCGTGGTGTAGACAAGCTCGGTGGTCGGATGCGGATTGAGCCGGCGCAGGCGCCGGAACAGCTCGGCGACGTCGGCCGGCGCCATCTGCGGCGGCGGGGCAGGCTTGGGGGCGTGTCGGGTGGGCATGGTCCGCTCAGGGCACCTCACCGCGCGTCGCGGCCGGTGCGCCCGGGCCCGGGCGCGCCTGCTTGCGCGCGCGGCCGCGCGCGATCGCGGCGAGCACCTCGGCCTGGCTCAGCGGCGCGATGGCCGACGCGGGCGCGGCGATGTCGGCCGGGGCAGGCGTGTCCGGTGCGCCCTCGCCGGTGCCCGCGGGCAGCAGGCGTTGGCGGCGCGCCGCGTGGCGCATACGCGCGTGCGCGGCGCGCGAGAGCAGTTCGGCGCGCGGCAGCGGCTGTGCGGCGGTGTCGATCATCGCGATGCAGTCGACCGGGCAGGCCGGCACGCACAACTCGCAGCCGGTGCATTCGTCGGCGATCACCGTGTGCATGCGCTTGCCCGTGCCCACGATGGCATCGACCGGACAGGCCTGGATGCACTTGGTGCAGCCGATGCACAGGTCCTCGTCGATCAGCGCGACCTGGGGTGGGCGCTCGCAGCCATGGGCGGGATCCAGCGGCAGCACCGCGCGCGCGAGCAGTCCGGCCAGTGCCGCGATGCCCTCGGTCCCGCCCGGTGCGCAGCGGTTGATGTCGGCCACGCCGTCACTGATCGCCTGTGCATAGTCGCGGCAGGTCGGATAGCCGCAGCGACCGCACTGGGTCTGCGGCAGCAGCGCATCGATGCGTGCGCCGAGGGAGGCGGGCGCGTTCACGACAGCGCCCGCCCCGGCCGTAGCCGCGCCGGCGATGCGCACGCGCGCTTGTGGTGTGGCCGCGCGCAGGCCTGGCACGGTGTGGATGCGGCTGGCCCATGCGCGTGAGGCACGGCGGCGCGCCCTCCTACTTCACGCCCGCGCCCGGCTGCGCGCCGGCGTCGACGTCGAGCAGGAACAGGTCGCTGCCGCCGCTGCCGGCCGACAGGATCATGCCCTCGGACACGCCAAAGCGCATCTTGCGCGGAGCGAGGTTGGCGATGAACACGACGTTGCGCCCGACCAGCCGCGCCGGTTCGGCGTAGGCGGCACGGATGCCCGAGAAGATCTGGCGCCGGCCCAGTTCGCCCGCATCCAGCTCGAAGCGCAGCAGCTTGTCCGAGCCGTCGACGAAGTCGCAGGCGAGTACCTTGCCGATGCGCAGGTCGAGTCGCGCGAAGTCGTCGATCGAGATCGGCGCCGGTGCGCCCGGTGACGGCACCGCGGCCGCGCTGGCGGCGGCCGCAGCGGCCGATGTGGCGGCGCGCGGCGGCACCGCCGGCGTGGGCTGCAGCGATTCGCGCGAGGCTTCGATCATCGCCTCGACGCGCGCGGGGTCGACGCGGGTGGTGAGCGCGCTGAACGGCGCGATCGTGCTGCCGAGCGCGGGTGTGGCCGCCATGTCGAAGCGTGTCCACTGCTCGCGCAGCAGCGCGCTGGCGCGCTGGGCGATGCCGGGCACGATCGGCGCGAGGTAGATCGACAGCAGGCGGAACCAGTTCAGCGCCAGCGTGCACACCGTGTGCAGTTCCTCGTGCCGGGCCGGGTCCTTGGCCAGCAGCCACGGTGCCTTGGCGGCAACATAGGCGTTGGCCTCGTCGGCGACCTCGACGATGAGGCGCGTGGCCGCGGCGTAGTCGCAGGCGCGGTACAGCCCTGGGCAGGCGGCGAGCTTGTGCGCGGCGCCGTCGTACAGCGCGCGCTCGGCCGGCGGCAGCGCCGCGGCCAGCCTGCCGTCGAAGTGCTTGTGCACGAAGCCCGCGCAGCGGCTGGCGAGGTTGACCCACTTGCCGACCAGGTGCGAGTTGACGCGCTCCTCGAAGGCCTTGAGGTCGAGGTCGATGTCGAGCGGCGCCGCGCTGAGCATGGTCGCGAAGTAGTAGCGCAGCCAGTCCGGCTCCAGCCCGGCGTCGAGGTAGGTGCGCGCCATCACGAAGGTGCCGCGCGACTTGGACATCTTCTCGCCGTTGACCGTGAGGTAGCCATTGACGTGCAGCGCGGTCGGCAGGCGCATGCCCGCGCCATGCAGCATCGCCGGCCAGAACAGGCCGTGGAAGTTGACGATGTCCTTGCCCAGGAAGTGGTGCATCTCGCGCGTTGCGCCGCTGAGCGGCGCCGCGGCCATGAACGCATCGAAGGCAGCGGCATCGAGCCCCGCGCGCGCGCCGTCGGCGCTCGCACAGTAGTGCTTGAAGCTGGCGAGGTAGCCGATCGGCGCGTCGAGCCAGACGTAGAAGAACTTGCCCGCCGCACCGGGGATCGGAAAACCGAAATAGGGCGCATCGCGCGAGATGTCCCAGTCGCGCAGTCCGCCTTCGGCATCGAGCCACTCGCGCAGCTTGGCCGCGACCGAGGCGTGCATGACCGGGGTGCCGTCGGTGAGCGCGCCGCCGATCCAGTCGCGCAGCAGCGCGGCGAAATCGCCGACCTTGAAGAAGTAATGCTCGGACTCGCGCAGTTCCGGCGTCGCGCCCGACAGCACCGAACGCGGCTGCTTGAGGTCGGTCGGCGCGTAGGCCGCGCCGCACGACTCGCAGTTGTCGCCGTACTGGTCGGGCGTGCCGCAGTTGGGGCAGATGCCCTTGACGTAGCGGTCGGGCAGGAACATCTGCCGCTGCGGGTCGTACAGCTGGCGGATCGAACGCACCGCGATGTGGCCGCCCTCGCGCAGGCGCGCGTAGATGCGCTCGGCCAGTTCGCGGTTTTCCCCCGAATGGGTGGTGTAGTAGCAGTCGTGGACGATGCCGAAGTCGCGGAAGTCGCGCACGTGCCCCGCGTAGATCGCCTCGATGAAGGCTTCGGGCGTGGTGCCGGCCTTTTCGGCCGCGAGCATGATCGGCGTGCCGTGCACGTCGTCGGCGGCGACGAAATGCACCTGGTCGCCCGCCATGCGCCGTGCGCGCACCCAGATGTCGGTCTGGATGTAGCCCAGCAGGTGGCCGAAGTGGAGCGGCCCGTTGGCGTAGGGCAGGGCGTGGGTGACGAGGATCTGTCGGGAGGGCGGCGCGCTCATGCGTCGAAGGTTCCGCTTCGTTGTTGCAAAGCGCAAATTATCGCACGTCGCCGCCGCCGCGGCCGTGCGCCCGCGCGCAGGGACCGCATGCCCTTGCGCGCCGCCCGCGGTGTGCCCGGATCAGGGCGACTTGCGCTCCCAGGTCTGGGTGCGACCCAGCAGCGAGAAGCCGATGTAGCCGCGCACGTTGAGCTTGTTGCCGCCGTCGGCCGGCGTGAGCGTGACCTTGTAGATCTTGCCGCTCTTGGGATCGAGGATGCGGCCGCCGCTCCAGCTGTCGCCATCCTGGGCCACGTCCCACAGGATCGTCATGCCTTCCACGGGCTGGTCCTTGCGCTCGCCCGTGCAGTTCTTGCACAGCGGATGCGGACCGTCGTCGGACTGCAGCACCTCGAGCACCTTGCCCTGCAGCTTGCCGCCGTTGTCGGTGATCTGCACGATCGACTTGGGCTTGCCCGTGGCATCGTCGATCGTGGTCCAGGTGCCGACCGGCGTGAGCTCGGCTGCCAGCAGTGGCGTGGCGAAGGCGAGGGCCAGGGCAAGCACGGCGCAATTGCGGTACGACATGTCACGGACTCCGTACGGAATGGAATGGCAAGCCTTGCCGAGCGTGGCGCGTGGCGTCAAGCGGCGACGCCGCATGCGCGGGCGCTGCTATCATGCGTGCCTCGCATCGTCCCCGTGTCCGCCCATGACAGACTCGCTCGAACAGCGTGTGCGGCAGCTGCTTGCCGGCATCGTCGATCCGCACCATGGCGCCGACCTCGCCAGTGCCGGCGCGGTGCGCGGCATCGGCGTGGCCGGGCGCGACGTCACGGTCGACCTGCTGCTGACCTATCCCGCGCAGGGTGCGCGCGAGGCGCTGGCCACGCGCGTCAAGCAGGTGCTGGAGGCCGATCCGGCGATCGACCATGCCGCGGTCGGCATCGAATGGCGCATCCATGCCCACCAGGTGCAGAAGGGCCTGGGCCCGCTGCCCGGCGTCAAGAACGTGATCGCGGTGGCATCGGGCAAGGGCGGCGTGGGCAAGTCCACCGTGGCCGCCAACCTCGCGCTCGCCCTGCAGGCCGAGGGCGCCAGCGTCGGCGTGCTCGACGCCGACATCTACGGCCCGAGCCAGGTGCTCATGCTCGGCCTCAGCGGCAAGCCCGACAGCAAGGACGGCAAGCGCATTGAGCCCAAGCTCGGCCACGGCCTGCAGGTGATGTCGATCGGACTCATGGTCGAGGACGACACCGCGATGATCTGGCGCGGTCCGATGGCGACGCAGGCGCTGACCCAGATGCTGGGCCAGACCAACTGGCATGACCTGGACTACCTCGTGATCGACCTGCCGCCGGGGACGGGCGACATCCAGCTCACGCTGTGCCAGAAGATCCCGGTGTCGGGCGCGATCATCGTGACCACGCCGCAGGACATCGCCCTGCTCGACGCGCGCAAGGCGCTGCGCATGTTCGACAAGGTCAACGTGCCGGTGCTCGGTGTGGTCGAGAACATGGCCACCCACGTCTGTTCGCAGTGCGGCCACGAGGAACATGTTTTCGGCGAGGGTGGCGGCGCACGCATGGCCGCGCAGTACCATGTGGCGCTGCTGGGCAGCCTGCCGCTGGATATCCGCATCCGCGAGCAGGCCGACGGCGGCACCCCGACCGTGGCCGCACTGCCCGATTCGGAGCTGACCGCGCGCTACCGCGAGATCGCCCGCAACACGGCCGCGCGCCTGGGCCAGCGCGCGCGCAACCAGGCCGGCACGGTGCCGCGCGTGGTGGTCGTGGATGACTGACGCGGGCGGGACGCGCGCCCGCTACACTCGGCGGGTGCGCCACCGCGCTCCCCGCAACGACGCATGCATTTTCCGGGCGCGGTGCGCCCATCACCAGCAAAGCCCGAGCCGATGTCCATCAAGAGCGACAAGTGGATCCGCCGCATGGCGCAGCAGCAACGCATGATCGAGCCGTTCGCACCGACCCAGGTCAAGCGCGAGGGCGAGCGGCGCCTGATTTCCTGGGGCACCTCCAGCTACGGCTATGACGTGCGCTGTGCCAACGAATTCAAGGTGTTCACCAACATCAACTCGACCATCGTCGATCCCAAGGCCTTCGACGCGCGCAGCTTCGTCGACGTGGTGGCCGACGAATGCATCATCCCGCCCAACTCGTTCGCGCTCGCGCGCACGGTCGAGTACTTCCGCATCCCGCGCAAGGTGCTCACGATCTGCCTCGGCAAGAGCACCTACGCGCGCTGCGGCATCATCGTCAACGTGACGCCGCTGGAGCCGGAATGGGAAGGCCATGTCACGCTGGAGTTCTCCAACACCACGCCATTGCCGGCGCGCATCTACGCCAACGAGGGCGTGGCGCAGATGCTGTTCTTCGAGTCGGACGAGGAATGTGAGACCAGCTACAAGGATCGCGGCGGCAAGTACATGGGGCAGACCGGCGTGACCCTGCCCAGCGCGTGAATCCGCCCTGAAGCCGCTGGCGCCGCCTGCACCGTCGCGGCGCGCGGTGGTAGGCTAGTCAACCCATTTGGAGATTCCTGCAACGATGCCCAGCCTTGTCCCAACCCGCGGCCCGCTTCGGGCCTTCGTGCTTGCAGGTGCACTGGTGCTGCTGGCCGCATGCGGCAGCAAGGCCGTGGTGGTGCCCAACGTGGCGCAGGCACCCAACATCCCGGCCACGTTCGACGTGACCCTGCTCGCCGACAAGGACAACCAGTTCGATTTCGATGGTGCGCCACTCACGCCCGAGGACCTGCGCGGCGCGTTCCGCTACCGGATCGAGGAACATCTGCCGATGTCGACCGTGCTGCTCAAGCGCGGCGAGAAGCAGAAGATCAAGAAGGAGCACATGTCCACGCTCGCGCGTATCGCGCTGGAAATGAAGTTCAAGGCGTTCGTGCTCGAGAATGACGGTGCCATCTCGCAACTGGTGACCGAACTCCCGGCGGCCGACTGACGCTGCCGCCACACCTCAGCAACCCTGGAGACGACAGTGAACAAGATGATGGCATGGCTCGCGGCGCTCGCCCTGGTGCTGGCGGGCGGTCTGGCGCAGGCGCGTTCGGACATCCGCGACGGCAACGCGCTGATCAAGCCCGAGAAGAACGCGCGCTACTCGATCGACGGCTTCACCATGGGCAAGGCCGAGCTGTATGGCTACATCGGCGACCTGCGCGATTCCCAGCACATCACCGGCATCGTGCTCAAGAAGGGCGGCGACGACGAGCAGCGCCACATCATCGCCACGATCGCCAAGGCGCTGGGCCTGAAGTCGTTCGAGCAGGATGGCCGCGAGCTCAAGGAGCTGCCGCAGCCGGACCTGCCGGCCACGCCACCCCCGGTGGAGCCCGCCACCGATGGTGCAACCGCGGCACCCGCCAGCGACGGCGCCGCCGCAGCCCCCGCCAGCGCGCAACCGGTCAGCGAGCCGGCGCCGCAGGACGAGACCGGCCACTGACCGGGTACGGTTCCGGCAGCGCGGTGCCTGTCCGCGCCGCCAGCGGCCCCGGCCGGCGCAGGCCGTGGGTGTGGCTCGTGCTGCTTGCGCTGTGGCTGGGTGGCGCGCAGGCCGGCCCCATCGCGTTCGTTGGCGAGACCTTCCACGACTGGAAGGAGCGCCTGTTCGGCAAGGGGCACCCGCTGCCCGAAGTGGTCGATGCGCCCGCCACCGGCGCGATCACGCTCGTGCCGGGGCAGCCGCTGCGCATCCGCATCGACGCCCAGGCGCCGCAGCGCGACTTGGCCAAGGGCCACAGCCACTACCGCGAAGTCGTGCTGCCGCAGGCGCTCGCGCATGCCTCGCTGCGCGTGCAGGTGGTGACCCAACGCCAGCGCAAGGTCGGCAATACCGTGTTCCAGCCGGTGCTGTACCTGCAGGGCGAGGATGGCGCGCTGCGCGACCCGCTCGTGGTCAAGCCGCTGCACCTGGACATCCGCCCGTTCCGCAAGTCGCGCCTGCTCGGCTGCGTTCGCCTGGACGATGTGCGCGGCTTCCTGCTCGCGACCGACGCCAGCGTGGTCGGCAAGTCCTGGGAGGCGCAGGTGCGCGAGGCGATCAAGGCGCCCAGCGCGAGCGGCTTCTACTACGCGACCGACGCGATCAAGGCGCGCCTGCCATTCGCCGCAACCGGCCAGGTCATCCTCGACATCAGCGCCGAGGACGACGCCGGCCCGACCTGCTGAGCCAATGGATTTGAATCACAGACCGCAGGGGTCGGTGTCGAAGCCGTCCTGGAACAGGATCGGCCCGCGCGACTGGAAGCGGATGTAGGTGGTGGCGATCGAAGCAAACCACGCCTGCAGTGCAGGTGGGATCAGTACGTCGCCTTGCGCGTCGGCATCCAACTCGTTGTTGTTGAGGCCGAGCACCGCGAGCGGCATGGCGCCATAGCTGGTGGGCAAACCGCCGCGCAGGCGGTTGCCGCCGAGGCTGAGCGTCTGCAGGTTGCCCAGGTGTCCCCATTGCGGTGGCAGCGTCCCCTCGAACTCGTTGTCGAACAGCGCCAGCGTGTGCAGTGCGCTGGCGTGGCCAAGGCAGGCCGGCAGCGGGCCGCTGAGATCGTTGTTGGCGGCCACCAGGATTTCCAGCTGCGTCAGGGTGCCGATCGCAGGTGACAGCGTGCCGCTGAATGCGTTGTTGCTGAGTATGACCGAGCGCAGTTGCGGCATCGATGCGAGTACATCCAGCGGCCCGGTCAGCGCATTGCCGTCCAGCCACAGCGCCTCGAGCTGTGACAGTTGTGCGAACGTGGCCGGCAGCGGGCCGCTGAACGCGTTGCCGTACAGGTACAGGTGGCGCAATTGCGCGAGCTGCCCGAGTTGCGTGGGGATCGGACCGCTGAGCTCGTTGTCCCCCAGGCCCAGGCTCACCAGCTGGGCCAGACTGCCCAGCTGCGGCGGCAGCGTGCCGGTGAGCGCATTTTGGCCAAGCCGCAGCGAGACCAGATGCGTGAGCTGGCCAAGCTGGCTCGGGATCGGGCCGACGAGCTGGTTGTCGGACAGATCGAGATTGCGCAAGCCCGGCAGCTGCGCGAGGTTGGTCGGCAGGATGCCCTGGAGGTTGTTGCCGGCAAGGTCAAGCGTCCAAACCACGCCCGAGACCGGCTCGACCCAGACGCCGTGCCAGCTCGCCACATCGGCGCTGCCCCAACCCGTGCGTGTGAACCACTGGTCGCCGTTGGTGAGGTTGTACAGGTTCACCAGCGTCACGCATTCGGCCCAGCTCACGTTCATGCCGGGTTGGGTGCACACCGCGGTGCTGTCCAGTGCCAGCGCACTGCGTGATGGCAGCCCCACCGATGCCAGCAGCAGCAAGGTGCTGGCGATGCGTGCCAAGCTCATGGCGCGTCCCCCGTGTCACGTCGCATGTCCGGCACATGGTAGCCCCGTCCACCGGGCCGGGGCCAATCGCCGCGGCAGCCGCGCCGCCGCTTCAGGCGATGGTGCCGCCGCTCGCCTGCAGCTCGTGCTCGATGGTGAGCGCGCATTGCAGCGCCACCTGCACGCCCTCGAGCATCGTCGACAGCGCCATGCTGGGTTGGCCTGGGTGGCGCGCGGCCTGGTGCGGCAGCCAGGGCAGGTGCAGGAAGCCACAGCGCGCCGTCGGCGCACATTGGGCCAGGCGATGCGCGAACAGGTACATCACCTGGTTGCAGACATAGGTCCCGGCCGACAGCGACAGGCCCGCGGGAATGCCGCGCGCGTGCAGCTCGGCCACGATCGCCTTGAGCGGCAGCGTGGCAAAGCAAGCGGCGGGGCCGTGTTCGACCACGCGCACGTCGATCGGCTGCGCACCCTCGTTGTCGGCGATGCGCGCGTCGATGAGGTTGAGCGCGACGCGCTCGAAGGACAGTTCGCTGCGCCCGCCGGCCAGGCCGAGCGCGAGCACCACCCCGGGCGTGTGTTCGGCCAGCAGCGCATCGATGCGTTCGCGCGTGCGCGAGAACGCCACCGGCAGGATCGCCCCGACCACCGGATGCGCGCCGATGCGCGTGTCCGCCAGCGCACGCACCACTTCCTGCGCGGGATTGTCGGGATCGGCGCCGAAAGGTTTGAAGCCGGTGAGCAGGATCGGTCTTGGCATGCGCATCAGAACACCAGCCACCACATGAGCAGGAAGTTCACCACCAGCAGCGCCAGCGCGGTCGGCCACTGCGCGCGGATCACGCCGTACTGGTCGGGCAGTTCCAGCAGCACCGCGGGCACGATGTTGAAATTGGCGGCCATCGGCGTGAGCAGCGTGCCGCAATAGCCGGTGAGCATGCCGATCGAGCCGAGGATCGCGGGCGCCGCGCCGTGCTGCTGCACCAGCAGCGGCAGGCCGACGCCGGCCATCAGCACCGGGAACGCCGCGAACGCATTGCCCATGATGACCGTGAACAACACCATGCCCAGCGCGAAGGCGATGAGGCAGGCGAGTGCGCTCTGGGTCGGGATCAGCGCGCCGACCAGCGCGGTGATCGCATCGCCCACGCCGGTGGTCGCGAACACGCTGCCGAGCGTCGCCAGCAGCATCGGCAGCAGCGCCGCCCAGCCCAGCGCGTCCAGCAGCCGCCGTCCCTCGCCAAGCCCGGTAGCCACCGGCACGCGCGTGACGCGCAGCGCGGCGCCGAACGCGATAACGCAGGCCAGGCCCAGCGCGGTGAGCGTCGACTGGCGATCCTCGATGAGCGGCACCCCGCCCCAGCGCAGGTACGGTCCGGCCAGCACCAGCAGCAGCGTGACCAGCGGTATCGCCAGCGCGGGAACGAACAGGCGGTTGCCCAGACGCTGCGCCCAGGCGCGTCGCGCGGCCTGGGCCGCGGCATCGTCGCCGGCCATGCCCAGCCCACCGCGTGCGGCCATCACGCCCAGGCCGAGCACGCCCACGCCCATCGCCTGCGCCGGCCAGCGCGTGCCCGCGCTGCTCGCGGCGAGGATGAGGTCGCCGAACAGGAACGGGCAGGCGAGGATGGCCCAGAAGGTGGCCATCGACCAGCGCCGCTCGCGCAGGTTGAGCAGCGCCGCGTACAGCACGAACAGCCCGAGCAGCGTGTAGATCCAGCTGAGCTTCAGCATGCGGGCTCCCGTGTATCGGCGGTCGTGGCCGACTGCGCCGCGCGCGCCTCGCGTTCGAGCCGGCGCTGGAAGCGCGCGATGCGCAGTGCGTGGATCACGAAGGCCGCGATCGCGGTCGGCAGTGCCCACAACGCGATCGTGAGCGGTTCCAGTTCGATGCCGTTCTGGGCGTAGAAGCCCTGGATCAGCAGCACCGCGCCGAGCGCGATGAACACGTCCTCGCCGAAGAACAGGCCGACGTTGTCGGTGGCCGCGGCCATCGCATCGACGCGGTGACGCGCCGCGGCCGGCAGCGTGCCCGTGGTGCGCTCGGCGGCGGCCTGGCTCATCGGCGCGACCAGCGGGCGCACGGTCTGGGCGTGGCCGGCGACGTTGGTGAGGCCGAGCATCGACAGCACCTGGCGCAGGCCGAGGTAGCTGAGCAGGAAGCGGGTGAGGGTGAGGCCGCGGAAGCTGGCGATCCAGTCGCGCGCTCGCTCGCGCAGGCCGCAGTGTTCGAGCAGGCCGATCACCGGCAGCGTCATCACCATGAGCAGCAGTGCGCGGTTGCCGACGAAGGCATCGCCGAGCATCGCGAGCAGGTCGCCCAGGCCCATGCCCGCGGCCAGCCCGCTCACCACGCCCGCGAGCACCACCACGAGCACGGGGTTGAGGCGCAGCACGAAACCTGCGACCACGGTGGCGACGCCGAGCAGGGGCCAGTAGTTCATCGGGATTCCTCGTTGGCAAGGCTGGCCACGCGCACGCCCGCGGCATCGAGTGCGTGGCGCAGCTGCGCCGCGATGCGCGCCGCATCGGCGCGGTCGCCGTGCACGCACAGCGTATCGGCGCGCAGTCGCAACAGCGTGCCCGCGCGCGTGCGCAACTGGCCGCGTGTGGCGATCGCGACCGCCTGCGCGGCGATTTCGTCGGGTGAGTCGAGCAGCGCGCCTGGCTCGGCGCGCGGCAGCAGCGTGCCGTCGGCGGCGTAGCCGCGGTCGGCGAAGGCCTCGTGCGCGACCGCGAGCCCGGCGCGCTCGCCCGCGTGCGTGAGTTCGCTGTCGGCCAGCCCCACGAGCACGAGGCGGGGATCAAACGCGCGCACCGCCTGGGCGATCGCATCGGCCAGCGCGCGCTCGCGTGCGGCCATGTTGTACAGCGCACCGTGCGGCTTGAGGTGGCGCAGGCGCTGCCCAGCGGCGTGTGCAAAGGCGGCCAGCGCGCCGAGCTGATACAGCGTGAGCGCGTGCACCTCGGCCGCGCTCAGCCGCATCTCACGCCGACCAAAGCCCTGCAGGTCGGGCAAGGCCACGTGCGCGCCCACGGCCACGCCGTGGTGCACCGCGAGCGCGACCGTGTCGCGCATCGTGGCCGGATCGCCCGCATGGAAGCCGCAGGCGATGTTGGCCGAGGTGACGTGGGCGAGCACGCCCGCGTCGTCGCCCATGCGCCAGGCACCGAAGGATTCGCCGATGTCGCTGTTGAGGTCGATGCGTGGGCTCATGGCAGCCGGGCCGCGATCGCGGCCTGCAGGCGCGCGAGTTCGTGTTCACGCGCAAGATAGCGGGTTTGCGCCTCGTCGAGGTCGATCTCGACGAAGCGCAGCGCATCGCCCGGGCGGCGCTGGGCCAGCCGGTCGAGGTCGATGCCTGCGACCTGGCCGATGCGCGGGTAGCCGCCGGTCACCGGATGCTCGGCCATGAGCGCGATCGGCTGACCACCCGGCGGCAGTTGCAGGGTGCCGCGCGCCACCGGTTCGCTGACCGGTTCCAGCGGCTGTGCCAGCGCAAGCCGCGCGCCGTCGAGGCGGAAGCCAACGCGGTTGGAATCGGCGGCGACGCGGAACCGCGCGCGATACAGCGCCGCCTGCGAGGCCGCGTCGAGCGCAGCGTGATGGTGGCCGCGGATCAGGCGCAACGGCCGCTCCGGGTCCGCGTCGAACCACGGTCGCGGATCGAGCGACCAGCGCACCGCTCGCGGTGCGGGCGTGCGGCGCGCCACGAACAGCAGCGTATCGCCCTGCGCGAGCGCGCTGCCCAGGCCCGCATTGAGGTCGCTCGCGCATGAACCGAGCACGCGCCGGCAGCGCAGGCCGCCCGCGAGTGCAAGGCTCATGCGCGCACCGCGCTGGGCGCGACCGCAGTCGAGCACGCTGCCGGCGGCGATCGCCAGCGGTTGCCACATCGGCGCTGCGTGGCCATCGAGCGTTGCGTCGAACGGCGCGCCGGTGAGTGCGATCGTGGTGTCGGCGTCAAACCGCAGGCGCGGCCCGACCAGGGTGATCTCCAGCGCCGGCGCATCCTCGTCATTGCCGACCAGCGCGTTGGCCAGGCGATGGGCGGTCGCATCCATGGGTCCGGCGCAGCCGATGCCGAGCGCGCCCAGGCCGAAGCGGCCGCGATCCTGCAGCGTGGTGAGCAGCCCGGGCTTGAGCACGTTCAGACTCATGCCGGTGCCTGCTCCAGCCGGACAAATTCGGCGGCATCGATCGCGCGGAACCTCACGCGGTCACCCGGCAGCAGCAGGCTGGGTTCGGCGCGTGCGGGATCGAACAGGCGCAGCGGCGTGCGGCCGATGAGCTGCCAGCCGCCCGGCAACTCGGCCGGGTAGATGCCGGTCTGGGCACCACCGATCGCAACCGAACCGGCCGCCACCCGCAGTCGCGGCTGGGCGTGGCGCGGCATGCGCAGTGCGGGATCGAGGCCGAGCAGGTAGGGAAATCCCGGCGCGAAGCCGAGCATCGCCACCTGGTAGTCGCCGCCACTGTGTCGCGCCACCACTTCCTCGATGGTGAGCGCGGCATGCGTGGCCACCGCCGCGAGGTCGATGCCGTGTTCGCCGCCATAGCACACCGGCACGTCGATCACGCGCCCGGCCGCGGTGGCTTCGCGGGGCGGCGCCGCCAACACCGCCTGCAGCGTGCCCGCGAGGTGGCGCCACGACGGCTCGCCATCGCGACCGACCCAGAACGTGGCGTCGTAGTGCAATGCGAGCGTGGCATAGGCCGGGATCAGGTCGAGCAGGCCGGGCATCTCGACCTCACGCAGCCACGCGGCCGCCGCATGCACGCGCGCATTGGTGGCGCGATCGATGCCGGTGCCGAAGCGCAGCAGCAGCAGGTTCTCGCCCAGCGGCTCGATCTCGATGCCGGTGGCGGTCGCCAGCCGCATCAGGCCAGCTGCGCCTGCAGCGCGCCGCGCAGCCGCGCGACGAGGGCCTCGCGCGCCGCCGGCGCATAGGCGCACGCGGTGCCGTGGCCCCATACCGGCTGCGGCCACGCCGCGTCGCTGCGGTAGCGTGCGATCACATGCACATGCAGCTGCGCGACCACGTTGCCGAGCGCGGCGATGTTGAGCTTGTCGGGCTGCAGTTCGAGTTCCAGCGCGCGCCCCACCGCGGTGATCTCGTCGAGCAGCGCGCCGCGGTCGCCCGCGTCGAGGTCGACCAGTTCACGCGCGCCGGCGATGCGCGGCACGAGGATGAGCCAGGGAAAGCGCGCATCGTCCATGAGACGCAGGCTCGACAGCGCGAGGTCCCCGATCGGATGGCTGTCGGCCGCGAGCCGGGCGTCGAGCATGAAGCTCATGCCACACCGCGCAGGTGGCGGGCGAAGAACGCGGCGGTACGCTCGCGGGCGAGGCGTGAACTGTCGGCGTGGAAGTACTCTTCGCTGCCATCGCGGTCGAACGCATGCTTGGCGCCGGGGTAGACGTGGATCTCGGCCTGCGGCCAGGCTTCGCGGTGGCGCTGGATCGCCTCCGGCGGGATCGAGCTGTCGCGCGCGCCGAAATGGAACAGGAGCGGCGCCTGCGCGACCTCGTCCATCACCTGCACGTTGCGGCTGCCGTAGTAGCTCACTGCTGGCATGCCCAGGCGCGTCGCGGCCAGCAGCGCGATGGTGCCGCCCCACGAATAGCCCACGCAACCGATGCGGCCGGCCGAGGCGATCGCTTCGGCCGCGCTGGCCACGTCCTCGACCGCCAGTTCGAAACCGACCTCGCCGACCAGCTGACGGCCGCGGCGCGTGGCTTCCTCGTCGTAGCCCAGCGCCACGTCACGCTCGACATGGTCGAAGAATACGGGGGCGATGGCTGCGTAGCCGGCTTGCGCAAGGCGCTCGACCACCGAGCGCACCCATGCGTTCATGCCATAGATCTCGTGCACCACCACGATGCCACCTTGCGCAGGCTGGGGTGGCTGTGCGTGCCAGGCACCGATGCACTGCATGCGCGAGGTGTTGAGGCTGATCATCCGGCCCATCGCAATCTCCGTCGCAAACCCTGCCAGCCTATGCTTGTCGCGCCGGCTGTCAATCCGCGCTCACGGGCGGAAGCGGCGCACGCAGTTGCGGCCCTCGTTCTTGGCCAGGTACACGGCGCGATCGGCTGCATCGAGCAGCATGGCCGCATCGGCCCGCGGACCGAGGTCGGCGAGGAAGGCCACGCCGATGCTGATCGTGGCCAGGCCACTCAGGCTCGGCGCGAGGCGGGCGAGTGAGGCCTCTACGCGCGCGCGCAGGCGCTCGGCCATCACCATGACTTCCTGTTCGCTGTCGTCGCTCACGATCGCCACGAACTCTTCGCCGCCGTAGCGACCGACCACGTGGTCGGCGCCCAGGGCCTCGCGCAGCGTGGCCACACCAGTCACCAGCACTTCGTCGCCGAACAGGTGGCCGTGCTGGTCGTTGATGCGCTTGAAGTGGTCGAAATCGATGAGCATGAGCGCGAGCGGTCGCGTGTGCGCGAGCGCATCGGCGACGCGCTGGCCGAGGCAGTCGAGCAGGTGGCGGCGATTGGCCACCTGGGTGAGTGCGTCGGTGGTGGCCGCGCGCAGCAGGTCGCTGGCTTGGGCGCGCAGCGTGGCGTTGGCGCGGTCGAGCGCGCTGCGCTGCTGGTCGATCTCGAGGTTGCGCGCGGCCAGCTCGCGATTGAGCCGGCGCACGCCGCGGTGGCGCCACACCAGCGCCGCAAACGCCAGCAACAGGCCCACGAGCGCGAGCAGCACGATGTCGCGCACCAGTGCCTGACGTTCGATCCGCGCGGCCTGCAGCTCGTTGTCCTTGGCCAGCAAGGCGACGCGATGCTCGGCGTCGCTGCGCTCATGGCGCGCCTCCAGCACCGCGAGCTGGCGGCTGGTGCGGATGCCGCTGAGTTCCTCGCGCAGGTGCATGGCCTTGTTGGCGTAGTCGAGCGCCTCGCGCGCCTTGCCCTCGTCGCTGGCCAGTTGCTGGCGCAGCGCATAGGCGTCGGCCAGTTGCGGGCGCAGGCGGGTGTTGGCGAGTTCGCCGATCGCCGACTCGATGAGGCCGCGCGCGCGCGGCAGGTCGCGCTCGGCCAGCGCGGCCTCGCCCAGATGCAGCAGCGCGCGCGCGACGATCTCGCGCTGGTGCACGCGCCGCCCCAGTTGCAGCGCCTGCTCGAAGTGGCCCACGGCCGCCTGTGGCTGGCCGAGGCCAAGCAGGGCACGGCCGAGTTCGAGATGCTCCAGGCCCTGGTGCGGCAGATCGTCCAGCGCGCTGTCGATCGCCAGCGCCTCGGCCGCGGCGGCCTGTGCGCCGGGGTATTCACCCAGTTCGTTGAGCAGGCTCGCGTAGGAGCCGATCACCGTGGCATAGGCCGACGGCGGTGCGCCGCGCTCGCGCGCGGCCTGCAATGCGCGCTCGAAGTAGTTGCGCGATGAGGTGGCATCGTCGACGTCGCGATACAGCAGGCCGAGGTTGCGGTAGACGTGGTCGATGCGGTCGGGATTCATCGCCAGCGCGTCGAGGTGGGCCTCGAGCGCGCCGGCCACTTCGCCGCGATCGCGCAGCACCGTGCCCAGGTCGGTGAGTGCGCGCGCGGCGCCGGCGCGATTGCCGACGGATTCGAACAATTCGCGCGCGCGCTGCTGGTGCGCGGCGGCCAGATCGAGATGGCCGCGCCGACGCTCGATGATGCCGAGGATGTTCTGGGCCTGGCCTTGGGCGGAGGCATCATCCAGGCGTTGGCCGAGCGTCGTGATGCGCTGGGCCAGCGTGAACGCGCGCTCGTAGTCGCCCAGCGCCAGCGCGCTGCGCCCGAGCGCCTGGGTCAGTTGCAGGCTTGCCGGAGCGTCAACGCGTCGGTCCGCGAGTTCGAGCGAGCGCGTCCACTGCCGGTCGGCGATGGTGGGGACATCGAGTGCGGCGGCGAAATCGCCCAGTCGCGTGAACAACCATTCGCGGCCCGCGCCGCCGGCGATCGCGCCGGCAAGCTCGCGCGCGCACACTCCGCCGAGGCGGCTGTCGACCGCGGCCACGAGGGCGCGGCTACCCAGTGCAACGTCTGCCTGCGGATAGCTGCCCGCCTGCACGAGCCCTGCCAGCGCCACGGCGGCCGCTGCGCCGGCCCGGCTCAGGATTCGTCGCCAATCGGGTCGGTGCGAGGGGGCACCCGCATCGATCAGGATCATGGGCAGTGCACGTGATGGCGGACGGGAACGCAACCGCGCCATTCTAGCATTGGCGGGTGACCCAGGAGGGTCGCGATCGCTAAACTTGACGATTCCCCGCCATTCGGCCCTGCCCATGTCGCTGCGCAATCCCAAGGTCGGTTTCGTGAGTCTGGGCTGCCCCAAGGCACTGGTCGATTCCGAGCGCATCCTCACCCAGTTGCGGGTCGAGGGCTACGACATCGTGCCCGACCAGCATGCCGCCGACGTGGTGGTGGTCAACACCTGCGGCTTCATCGATGCGGCGGTGGCCGAGTCGCTCGATGCGATCGGCGAGGCGCTGGAGGAGAACGGCAAGGTGATCGTGACCGGCTGCCTGGGCAAACGCGCCGAACTGATCCGCCAGACCCATCCGGAGGTGCTGTCGGTGTCCGGCCCGCAGGACTACGCGAGCGTGATGAACGCGGTGCACGAGGTGCTGCCGCCCAGGCATGATCCGTTCCTCGACCTGGTGCCGCCGCAGGGTATCAAGCTCACGCCCAGGCACTATGCGTACCTGAAGATTTCCGAAGGCTGCAACCACCGCTGCACGTTCTGCATCATCCCGAGCCTGCGCGGCGACCTCGTCTCGCGTCCGGTGGACGAGGTGCTGGTCGAGGCGGAAAAGCTCGTCAAGGGCGGCGTCAAGGAGCTGCTGGTGGTGTCGCAGGACACCAGTGCCTACGGCGTGGACCTCCGATACGCGGCGCGCGAGTGGCGCGGTCGCAGCCGGGCCACGCGCATGCTCGACCTGTGTGCCGGACTGGCCGAACTCGGCGCGTGGGTGCGGCTGCACTACGTGTATCCGTACCCGCACGTGGACGAGGTGATCGATCTCATGGTGGCCGGCAAGGTGTTGCCGTACCTGGACATCCCGTTCCAGCACGCGAGTCGCCGCATCCTGCGCCTCATGAAGCGTCCCGGTGACGTCGAGCGCGTGCTCGCACGCGTGCAGGCCTGGCGCCGGGCTTGCCCCGAGCTGGCCATCCGCAGCACCTTCATCGTCGGCTTCCCCGGCGAGACCGAGGCCGAGTTCGAGGAACTGCTCGATTTCCTGCGCGAGGCCCAGCTCGATCGCGTGGGTGCATTTGCCTATTCGCCGGTGACCGGGGCCAAGGCCAACGCCTTGCCCGACGCGGTGCCCGAGGAGCTCAAGGAGGAGCGGCTGGAGCGGTTCATGGAAACCCAGGCGGGGATTTCCGCCGCACGCCTGGCCCGCAAGATCGGCACGCGCCAGCGCGTGCTGGTCGACGAGGTGGACGAGTACGGCGCGGTGGCACGCTCGGCCGCCGACGCACCCGAGATCGACGGCATCGTGCGCATCGACGACGGCCAGCGGCTCAAGCCCGGCCAGTTCGTCGATGTCGACATCGTGCATGCCGACGAGCATGACCTGATCGGCCGCCTCGCCGGCTGAGCGCCACGCGCGACCGGGTGTTGCTCCGGGAACTTTTGCGCCGCGTTGCGGTATCTTTCCGCGCCGGTCGATGCGGCCGGCCCATTGGTGGCAGCCGATCCGTGCGTCCCTGGCGCGTGGCGGGCTGCCTCGTTGACAGGATGCGTGGACCACGATGATCGAGACTCGCGAACTCAGCAAGCGTTACGGCCAGTTCACGGCCGTCGATGCGATCAGCTTCAAGGTCGAGCCCGGACAGGTGCTCGGATTCCTCGGACCCAACGGCGCCGGCAAGTCGACCACGATGAAAATGCTGGCCGGCTTCCTGGCGCCCAGCGCCGGCAGCGCGACGGTGGCCGGTTTCGATGTGCAGGCGCAGCCGTTGCTGGCCAAACGCGCGCTCGGCTACCTGCCCGAAGGCGCGCCCAGCTACGGCGAGATGACGGTGCGCGAGTTCCTCGACTTCATCGCCAGCGTGCGCGGTCTCGCGGGCGATGCCGGCGAGCGGCGCATCGACGAGGTGATCGCGCGCCTGCACCTGGAGCGCGTGCTCGAACAGCCCATCGACACGCTGTCGAAGGGCTTCAAGCGCCGCGTCGGCCTCGCCGGCGCGATCCTGCATGATCCCAAGGTGCTGATCCTGGACGAGCCCACCGACGGACTCGATCCCAACCAGAAGCAGGAGGTGCGCAGCCTCATCAACTCGATGGCGCGCGACAAGACCATCATCATCTCCACCCATCTGCTCGAGGAGGTGCATGCGGTGTGCACGCGCGCGATCATCATCGCGGGCGGGCGCATCCTGGCCGATGCGACGCCGGCCGAGCTCGAATCACGTTCGCGCTACCACCAGGCGGTGTCGTTGACCGCGACCAACCTGCAGCAGGCCAAGGATGCGCTGGCCAAGGTTGCCGATATCGCCGCGCTCGAGGTCGATCCGCAAGACAACCGCATCACCGCCTTCCCCAAGCCCGGACGGCAGATCTTCGTGGCGGTGAGTGACGCGCTCAAGGCCGACCAGGTCGTCGTGCGCGAGCTTGCGCTCGAAGGCGGGCGGCTGGACGAGGTGTTCCGCAGCATCACCCAGGGCGCCGCGGGCGCGGAGGTGCGCACATGAGCGGCACCACCACGATCTTCAAGCGCGAACTTCGCAGCTATTTCGCCACCCCGGTGGCGTATGTGTTCATCGTGATCTTCCTGCTGCTGTCGGGGGCGTTCACGTTCTACCTCGGCGGTTTCTACGAACGCGGCCAGGCCGACCTGCAGCCGTTCTTCACCTTCCATCCGTGGCTGTACCTGTTCCTCGTGCCTGCGGTGTCGATGCGGCTGTGGGCCGAGGAGCGCAAGAGCGGCACGATCGAGTTGCTGCTGACTCTGCCGGTGACGATGTGGCAGGCGGTGCTGGGCAAGTTCCTCGCGGCATGGAGCTTCATCGCGCTGGCGCTTGCGCTCACCTTCCCGATCTGGCTCACGGTCAACTACCTGGGCAATCCGGACAACGGCGTGATCTGCGCGAGCTATCTCGGTTCGCTGCTCATGGCCGGGGCGTTCCTCGCGATCGGTTCGTGCCTGTCGGCGGCCACGCGCAACCAGGTGGTCGCCTTCATCCTCACCGTGGTGGTGTGCTTCCTGTTGCTGCTGGCGGGTTACCCGATCGTGCTCGGCGCGATCGGGGCGATTGCGCCACAGGGTGTGGTCGATGCGATCGCGGGGCTGAGTTTCCTGGCCCACTTCGAGTCGATCGGCAAGGGCGTGGTCGACCTGCGCGATCTCATCTACTTCGTGCTCATGATCGTGGCCTGGCTGTATGCCACCGCGATCGTGATCGACATGAAGAAGGCAGCCTGAGGAGGATCCGACGATGGCATTCAATCGCAAGACCTTGTCGGGTTCGGCGCTGATCGTGCTCGGCGTGCTGCTGGTGGCGGTGCTGCTGCTGGCCAACGTGCTGCTGCGTGGCGCGCGCCTCGACCTCACCCAGGGCCACCTGTACACGCTCTCGGACGGCACGCGCAACATCCTCAAGTCGATCGACGAGCCGATCAACCTGTATTTCTTCTATTCCGACCGGGGTTCGCAAGAGCTTCCGCAAGTGCGCGCCTATGCCACGCGCGTGCGCGAGATGCTGCAGGAGATGGCCGCCCACGCCGGCGGCAAGCTCAAGTTGCACCTGATCGACCCGCTGCCGTTCTCGGAAGACGAGGACCGCGCGGCGAGCATGGGTCTGCAGTCGATTCCGGTGTCGGCCGCGGGCGACAAGATCTTCCTCGGCATCGCCGGCACCAATTCCACCAACGGCCAGGCTGCGATTCCGTTCCTGCAGCCGGACAAGGAGGCCTTCCTCGAATACGACCTGGCCAAGCTCATCCATGAGCTGGAGGTCCCCAGGAAACCACTGGTCGGGCTGCTCTCGGGATTGCCGCTCGCGGCCGGCTTCGATCCGGCCACGCGCCAGATGCGTCAGGCCTGGGCCGTGGACCAGCAGTGGACGCAGCTGTTCGACGTCAAGAACCTCGACGCGGCCACGCTCAAGACGATCGAGCCGGACATGAACGTGCTGATCGTGGTGCAGCCGCGGCAGTTGCCCGAGGACGCGCAGTTCGCGATCGACCAGTTCGTGCTGCGCGGCGGGCACCTGCTGGTGTTCGTCGACCCGATGGCCGAACTCGACGACAGCGGCGCCGATCCCAACAACCCGATGGCGGCGATGATGGCGGACAAGTCCTCCGACCTGCCGCGGTTGTTCAAGGCCTGGGGCATCGAATATGACCCGCACCAGGTGGTGCTCGACCGTTCGCGCGCACTGGCCGTGAGCGTGGGCGAGGGACAGGCACCGGTGCGTCACCCCGGCATCCTCGGCCTCACCGCGGCCGACCTCAATCATGACGACGTGGTGACGGCGAGCCTCAACACGATCAACGTGACCAGTGCGGGTCATTTCGACCTGGCCAAGGACGCGGGCGATGCCAAGCTCGAGCCGCTGATCCAGACCTCGTCCGACGCCACCAGCGTGGCCTCCGACCGCCTGCGCATGCTCTCCGATCCATCGAGCCTGCTGGCCGACTACAAGCCGGGCGGCAGCCCCTACCTGATCGCGGCGCGCTTGAGCGGCAAGCTCAAGAGTGCGTTCCCGGAACGCAAGGGCGAGGGTGTGCTGGCGCAGGCCAAGGACCAGGCCCAGGTGGTGCTGGTGGCCGACACCGACCTGCTCAGCGACCGCATGTGGGTGCAGGTACGCTCGTTCCTCGGCCAGCCGCTCATGAACGCCTTCGCCAACAACGGTGATTTCGCGGTCAACGTCGTCGACAACCTCGCAGGGTCGAGCGATCTCATCGCGATCCGTGGCCGCGCGACCTCGCAGCGGCCCTTCACCACGGTGGACGCGATCAAGCGCAGCGCCGACGACCGCTTCCGGGCCAAGGAGCGTGACCTGCAGCGTGAGCTGGCCGACACCGAGCGCAAGCTCACCGAGCTGCAGGGCGCCAAGAGCCAGGACCAGGCGCTGGTGCTCTCGCCCGAGCAGAAGTCCGAGCTCGACAACTTCCTCCAGCGCAAGGTCGAGATCCGCAAGGAACTGCGCGCGGTGCGGCGCCAGCTCGATGCGCAGATCGAGTCGCTCGGCACGCGCCTCAAGCTCATCAACATCCTGCTCATGCCGCTGCTGGTCACGTTCGGCGCGCTGGCCTACGCCTGGTGGCGCGCACAGCGCCGGCGTGCCGCACAGGGAGGACGCCCATGAACAACAAGACCCTGTTCGGACTGGCCATCGCCGCAGCCGTGGCGATCGTCGCCGCAATGCTGCTCAACCGTCACGATGCGCCGCGCAGTGACCTGGCCGCGGACCAGGCTTGGCTTGCGCCTGCGCTGCGCGACCACGTCAACGATGTGGACCGGATCGTACTCAAGGGCGCCGGCAACAACACGCTCGCCACGCTCGCGCGCGGCGACAAGGGCTGGAGCCTGGCGGAGAAGGGCGGTTATGCGGTCGACACCGGCAAGGTGCGCGAATTGCTGCTCAAGCTGGCCGACGCCCGGCTGGTCGAGGCCAAGACGTCGAACGCGGACAAGTACGCGGTGCTCGGCGTGCAGGATGTGGACGCGGCCGGCGCCAAGGGCACGCTGCTGGAACTGGGTGGCCTCGCCCAGCCATTTGCGCTGGTCGTGGGTGACAGCAACCCACGTGGCGGCACCTATGTGCGCCGCGCGGGCGAGTCGCAGAGCTGGCTCACCAGCGCCAGCCTCATGCTCGACAAGGATCCCGTGAAGTGGCTGCAGCCGGAACTGGCTTCGATTGCGGCCAGCCGCATCGCCCAGGTGGACATCCGCCACGGCGACGGCACCAGGGTGCATATCGCCAAGCAGGCCGAGGGCGAGTCCGACTTCACGCTGGCCGACGTGCCCAAGGGGCGCGAGGCGGGCGATGCGTTTGCGATCAATTCGATCGCGGGTGTGCTCGATGGCCTGCGCCTGGAGGATGTGCAACGCGTCGGCGAGGCGCCGGTTGCGGCCAATGCGCTCAAGGCCCGCTTTGAGACCTTCGACGGCATGGTGGTGGTGGTGACCGCGTGGATGCACGCGGACAAGCATCTGGCCACGCTGGAGGCGTCGCTCGATTCCGCACGCGCGGACCATGCGGTCGACGCGGCCCAGGCCAAGGCCAAGGCCGACTACGACAAGGCCGTGGCCGATGCGGCGGCGGCCCCCAAGCCGCAGGAGCAGGCTGCCAACGACGTGCCGCTCAAGCCGCTCGCCCTGACCGATCCGGCCAAGGATCGCGAGCAGCGCCTGACCAAGCTCAAGGCCGAGGTGGACGCGCTCAACACGCGGGTGACCGGTTGGGCCTTCGTGCTGCCCGCCTACAAGTACGCGAGCCTGGACAAGCCGCTCGCAGACCTGCTCAAGCCGGTCGAGGCCAAGACCGGCAAGCGTTGAGGCCTGCGCGGTCCCGGTCCGGGCCCGGTCCTGCCGGGCGGACCCGGCCGCGCGTGCGCTGAAGCCGGGCCAGTTGCGGATCGCGCGCGTGACAGGGTTGCACGCGCAGGGCGGGCCGGTCGCGACGCGCCGATGCGGTCATCGCGTATGCCTCGTGGGCGCAGATGGGCCCGCGCCGACCTCGCTGGCTCAGTCGAGCTGGATGCAATCGAATTCGACGACCGGATCGACGTCGGCGTCGTAGTCCACGTCCTCGCGCGCAAAGCCGAACAGGCGCAGGAAGTCGCGCTTGTAGTTGGCGTAGTCGCTGAGCTGGAACAGGTTGTCGGTGGTCACCTGCGGCCACAGCTGCTTGCACGCGTCCTGCACGTCCGCGCGCAGTTCCCAGTCGTCCAGGCGCAGGCGCTGTTCGGCATCGAGCGCGGGCGCTGCCCCGTCGCTGCGGTACAGGCGCTCGCGCAGCAGGCGGTCGAGCTGGTCGATCGTGCCTTCGTGCAGGCCCTTTTCCTTCATCACCTTGAACACCAGCGAGATGTACAGCGGCATTGCGGGTATCGCGGCGCTGGCCTGGGTGATGACCGACTTGAGTACGGCCACGTTGGCGTGGCCGCCATGCTGTGCCAGCCGCGCATCGAGCCGGCGCGCGGTGGCATCCAGGTCGGCCTTGGCACGTCCGAGCGCACCATGCCAGTAGATGGGCCAGGTGATCTCGGTGCCGATGTAGCTGAAGGCGACCGTGCGCGCATGCGGCGCGAGCACGCCGGCGCGGTCGAGGGCGTCGATCCACAACTCCCAGTCCTGGCCGCCCATGACCGCGACCGTGTCGTCGATCTCCTGGTCGGTGGCCGGCTCGATGGTGGCTGTCACGATCGTGTCCTTGTTGGTGTCGATCGCGGTCGAGGTGTAGGCGCTGCCGATCGGCTTGAGCGCCGAGCGCCGGATCTCGCCGGTGCCGGGCATCTTGCGCACGGGCGCGGCGAGCGAATACACGACCAGATCGACGCAGCCGCCCATCTCGTCGCGGATGAGGTCGATGACCTTGGCGCGGGCCGCATCCGAGAATGCATCGCCGTTGATCGAGCGGCTGTACCGGCCGGCGGCCTTGGCGGCGCGGTCGAACGCGGCCGAGTTGTACCAACCGGCGCTGCCGGGCTTGGACTCGGTGCCGGGCTTCTCGAAGAACACCCCGAGCGTGTTGGCGCCGAAGCCGAACGCGGCGCTGATGCGTGCGGCCAGGCCGTAACCGGTCGAGGCGCCGATCACGAGCACGTTCTTCGGGCCGTCGCCGCGCACGCCACGCGCCTGGGTCGCGGCGATCTGGTCGCGCACGTTGAGCTCGCAGCCACGCGGGTGCGTGGTGATGCAGATGAAACCGCGGACTTTGGGTTGGATGATCAACGTCGGCTACCGGCAGCGGGCGGGCCGCCGATTCTAGCAGGCACGCCGTCGCTCACGTCGCGCCCGGATGGCGCTCGCGCCAGCGTGCAAGGCGCTGTTCGTAGTCGGCCAGCTGTTCGGCGTAGACATCCTGCACACAAGGATCGCAGCCACTGTCGCAGCAGTCGCCCGGCAGTGGCCGCTCGGGTGGCTGCGGCCGTGGGTCGTGCGAGGGGTCGTCGATCACGACATGAAGTATGCGACGTGCTGCGCGCAGCAACATGAACACAGTGGAAAGCCGGCGCCCGGGTCGGGCTGGTGGCGAGCGCGCCATGATTGCGTTTGTGCGCAGGCGGCGCCACATTGGCTGGCGTTGGGATGCATCGACCGCGCATGTGGCGCGCGATGCGTGCGATCCGGCGGCGGAGGTCCGCAAGCCATGTCATCCACCCAGGCGGTCAAGCCGGTCGTGCCGCGCGAGCGACTCGACACGCTGCTGCGCCAGATCCGCGCCTGTACCGTGTGCGCACGCCACCTGCCGCTGGGGCCGGCGCCCTTGCTCCAGGTCGGTGCCGGCGCGCGACTGCTCATCGTGAGCCAGGCACCCAGTGCCAAGGCACACCTGGCCGGCATCCCCTGGCATGACGCAAGTGGGCGACGCCTGCGCGAATGGCTCGGCATCGATGAGACGCTGTTCCACGATCCCGCACGCGTGGCGATCGTGCCGATGGGGTTTTGCTATCCCGGACGCGGGCCGCACGGCGACCTGCCGCCGCGACCGGAGTGTGCACCGCTGTGGCACGAGCGCGTGATGGCCCATCTCACCCAGGTGCGCCTGACCCTGCTGATCGGCGCATGGGCGCAACGCCATTTCCTCGGCAGCGGGGCCCGCCTCGGTGTGACCGAAACGGTGGCCGCGTTCATGCAGGGGCCGTCGCCGTGGCTGGCATTGCCGCATCCCTCGCCGCGCAACACCGCGTGGTTCCAGCGCCACCCTTGGTTCGAGCGCGACTTGTTGCCGCTGTTGCGCAGACGCGTGGCAGAGGTGCTCGAACTTCCCGATACAGGAGCATGAATCATGACTACAGCCAAGCCGACCCGGCGCGATATCGTGTTGCAGCGCGCCTATGAGGATCCGGGCGCACGCGACGGTTATCGCGTACTGGTCGACCACTTCTGGCCACGTGGTCGCAGCAAGGAGGTGCTGCGCCTGGACGAATGGGCCAAGGACATCGCCCCCAGCGCCGAGCTCATCCACTGGTACGGCCATGTGCCCGAGCGCTGGCCCGAGTTCCAGCGCCGCTATCTGGCCGAACTGGCCACCGCGCCACATCAGCAGCGGCTGCGCGAGCTGCTCGCGGCAGCCGGCAGGCGGCGCATCACGCTCGTCTATGGGGCGCGCACGCCCACGCAGAATCAGGCCGTGGTGGTGCGCGAGGCCTTGCTCGCGTTGTAGCGGGCGTGCCCATCCTGCCGCATTCGGCGCGTGCGATGCGGGATTGGGCCGCATGTCCGCGCGCGCCTGCGTGCGGATGCTAGAGTCGGGCGTCACCAGCGCTTGATGAGGATCGACCCGATGGACAGCTTCTACCCGATCGGCACGCCGGGCCAACCATGGGGTGCGGCCGAACGCGCACAGTGGCTGGCACGCCAGCGCCGCCAGCGCAGCTATGCCGACGACGTGCTGGCGCCGCTCGATGGCCTGCGCGGCCAGCATGAGGTGAGCCAGTACGGCGAGCTCGTGTATGGCGCCGAGCGCTTCACGCTGCATGCGATCCGCTCGCGCCACTGGGCCGAGACCTTGCCGTGCGCGCTCGTGACCGGCGGCGTGCACGGCTACGAGACCAGCGGCGTGCACGGTGCGCTCGCGTTCGCGCAACAGCACCTGGGCGACTACGCCGGACGGCTCAACGTGCTCGTGGTGCCGTGCGTGAGTCCGTGGGCGTACGAGCGCATCCACCGCTGGAACCCGCTTGCGCTCGACCCCAACCGTTCATTCCATGGATCCGGTTCCTGCGCCGAATCCACCGCGCTGCTGCAACTGGTCGCGCCGCTGCGCGAGCGCTGCCTCGTGCACATCGACCTGCATGAGACTACCGACAGCGACGAGTCCGAGTTCCGCCCGGCACTGGCCGCGCGCGACGGCAAGCCGTTCGAGCCTGGCACCATCCCGGACGGGTTCTACGTGGTCGATGACACCGAGCAGCCACAGCCGCAGTTCCAGCATGCGATCATCACGGCGGTCGCGCAGGTCACCCACATCGCCCCGGCCGACGCCAACAACCAGATCATCGGTTCGCCCGTGGTGGCCCCCGGCGTGATCCGCTATGCGCTGCGCGAGCTGGGCCTGTGCGCGGGCATCACCGCGGCGCGCTACAAGAGCACCACCGAAGTCTATCCCGACAGCCCGCGCGCGACCCCGGGGCAATGCAACGCGGCGCAGGTGGCCGCGGTGCGCGCGGCGCTCGATTTCGCGCTGGCCCAGCCCGCCTGAACAACGGCGGCAGGCAGGTCCGAAGACTGCGCAAGGGTGCGCAGTGCGGGGGTCTGCGCCGACGTGTGGTCCCAGTCATCGGTTGAGGGCTGTGCGCGACCGGTTCGATGGCGCGCCCACACCGGCGGTGGCTGGCGCCACGCCCACGGCTGTCGGCAGTTGCGCTAGTCTTGCGGGCTTCGCCGCGCTTGGGGATAGCCATGGTTGATGCACGTCTGGAGCCGCTGCTCGCGCTGCACCGCGCCGGCCGCCTGGGCGAGGCCGAGGCCGGCTATCGACAGTGCCTGGCCGAGGGCATCGACGCCACGCTGCCGCTGTCCGGGCTGTTGCTGCAACAAGGGCGCCACGCGGAGGCGGCCGGATTGCTCGAACCGGTATTCGCAGCGGGCACCCACAGTCCCGACATGGCAGTCAACCTGTCGATTGCGCTGCGCAAGCTTGGGCGTGATGCCGATGCAGTGCGTGTGGCGCGCCAGGCCAGCACCAGCGCACCCGAACGCCCGGCGGTATGGAATGCGCTCGGCCTGGCAGCGCTGGAGGCAGGCGATGCACAAACTGCGCTGGCGGCCTTCGGCGAGGGCCTGCGCCTGGTTCCCGGCAACGCCGCGCTGGCCCTGCATCGGGCCAAGGCATTGCGTCGGCTCGGCCGCCCTGCCGAGGCGCTGCCGTTGCTGGAGCAACTCGTCGCCACCGCGCCGGACCTGCTCGAAGCCTGGCGCGACTTGACCACCGCGCGCAGCGCCGTGGGGCAGCATGCCGCAGCGCTCGACAGCGCGACCCGGGCGCTGCAACTGGATCCGCATGATCCGGACGTGGCACTCGAACACGCCAGTGCCTTGATGCATGCCGGGCGCACCGGCGAAGCCATCAGGCGGCTGGAACGGCTCGAAGGCAAGGCGCAGACCTGGATGTGGCTGGCCCAGGCACGCCTGCGCGACAACGACGTGGCCGGCGCCCGCGCGGCCTATGCGCGCGCCGCGGAGCGCGACCCGGACAATCCGTTCGTCAAGCATTTCCTCGCGGCGATCGATGGCGACTTGCCCACCGAGGTCGAGGCCGACTACATCCGCAAGCTGTTCGATGATTTCGCACCACGCTTCGAATCGATCCTCGTCGATGGCCTAGCCTACGGTACCCCGAAGCTGCTGGCGCAGTTCCTCGCCGCAAACGGCGTGACGGGGGCCAGGCAGGTCCTGGACCTGGGATGCGGTACCGGCCTCATGGGCGTGGAACTGGCGGCGCCCGGACGCATGATCGACGGACTGGACCTGTCCGAGCGCATGCTCGCGCAGGCGCGTGCCAAGGGCATCTACCGGGAACTGCACTCGGCCGAATTGCTGCAGTTCCTGCGTGATACCCCGCGGCGCTGGGATCTCGTGCTGGCAGTGGATGTGTTTGTCTACGTTGCCCATCTCGCGCCGGTGTTCGCGGCGGTGCACCAGCGGTTGGAGGACGGCGGACATTTCGCATTCTCGATCGAATGCAGCGACGGCGCCGGCACGCAGCTGTTGCCGCGCACTGGGCGTTATCGCCATGCGCCCGAGCAATTGGTGCGGTTGCTCGCCGATGCCGGCTTCACTGCCATCCGGCGTGAGCCGGTGACCGTACGCTTTGAAGTGGGCGAGCCGGTCGCAGGCGAACTTTTGCTCGCGCGTCGCGGCTGAGGCAGGGGCGAGCGTCGGTCCGGGTGCGTGTGGCGCCCGATGGGGCGTCGACCCGCGTGGTGCTGGGGCCATGCGTCAGGCACAGGCGGTGGCTGGTCGCACTGCCATTGGAGGCCCGTGGCCGCATGCACGCCTGGCGCCCGGTTTGTCGAGGCGATGCAGCAGTGCGCCACCCGTCCGGGTGTATGCGCTAGGCTAGGCGGCTGTCGATCCGTTCCCGTGCGCCCATGGCCCATCCGCGCCTCGAATCCTGCCTCGCGCTCCACCGTGCCGATCGCCTCGTCGAAGCCGAAGCCGGTTACCGTGCCTGCCTGGCCGACGGCATCGATGCACACCTGCCGTTGTCGGCCCTGCTGCTGCAGCAAGGACGCCACGACGAGGTGGTGGCCTTGCTGGAGCCGCAGGTCGCCACGCATGGCGACAATGCCAATCTCGCGATCAATCTGTCGATCGCGCTGCGCAAGAGCGGCCGCAATGACGATGCGCTGCGCGTCGCGCGCCAGACGACTGCACAGGCGCCCGGCCATCCCGCGGCATGGAACGCGCAGGGGCTCGCTGCGCTCGAGAGCGGGGATGCCGAGACGGCGCTGCATGCCTTCGAACAGGGGCTGCGACTCGCGCCCGGCCAGCTCGCGCTCGACCTGCATCGCAGCAAGGCGCTGCGCCACCTCGCGCGGCATGCCGAGGCGGTCCAGGTCCTGCAGCGCTTGGTGGCGTCGGCACCGGACATGCTCGAGGCATGGCGCGACCTGGCCACGGCACAGACCGCACTCGGTCAGTACCAGGCCGCGCTCAAGAGTGCCGAACGTGCCATGCGCCTGGCACCGAGTGATGCCGAGGTCAGCCTGCAGCACGCGGTGGCGCTGCTGCACGCGGGCCAGACGCGCGTGGCGATCCAGCGGCTCGAACAGCTGCAGGCCGATCCGCAGGCCTGGGTGTGGCTCGCGCAGGCGCGACTGCGCGACAACGACATCGAAGGCGCGCGCGCCGCCTACGAACACGCTGCTGCGCGTGATCCCGACGATCCCTTCATCCGACACTTCATGGCGGCGCTGGGCGGTGAACTGCCCGAGCAGGTCGAGGCCGACTACATCCGCAAGCTGTTCGATGACTTCGCGGCGCGGTTCGAGTCGACCCTGGTGGATGCACTGGCCTACAGCGCGCCGAAGCTGCTGCCGCGCTTCCTCGCCGCGCACGGCGCCGATGATGCGAACCGGATCCTGGACCTGGGCTGCGGTACCGGCCTTGTTGGGGCGGCATTGGCAGCAGCAGGACGCACGATCGATGGCGTGGACCTGTCCGAACGCATGCTCGCGCATGCGCGTGCCAAGGGCGTCTATCGCGAGTTGCACGCGGCCGAGCTGCTGCAGTTCCTGAACGGGACGCGGCTGTGCTGGGACCTGGTGATCGCCGCCGACGTATTCGTCTACGTCGCGCATCTTGCGCCGGTATTTGCAGCCATTCACTCCCGCCTCGAGCCGGGTGGATGGTTTGCGTTCTCGATCGAATGCAGTGACGGGCCCGATACGCAGCTGCTGCCACAGACCGGGCGCTATCGCCACTCGCCCGAAGCGCTGGTGCGTGAGCTGGCCGCCGCCGGGTTCGACCAGGTGCAGCGCGAGACCCTCACTTTGCGCATGGAGATGGGCAAGCCGGTCGCAGGCGAACTGCTGCTCGCGCGGCGAGGCTGAGGCGCGGTCGCGCGTCAGCGTGCGGGCACGCGCGGCTCGCGCCGCGCCAGCACACCGTCGAACATGCGCCGGCCGGACAGGCCGGCGCGCTGCAGGCGGCGCATTACCTCGGCGGGCAGGTCGCGACCGTGCGAGCGCGCATTGGGCGCCCCCGTGTAGTGGAACAGCAGCGCGCGCGGGCGCAGCACACGCGCCAGCTCGTCGTAGAAGGCCTGTGCATACAGCTCACCCGCGATCGAAAAGCGTGGCGGGTCGTGCAGGGCCGCGTCGAACGAGGCGCTCGGCAGCGTCGCGATGTGGCTGGCGATGTCGCGCTGTTCCACCTGCAGGCGCGCCGTCAGTGCCGGATCGGCCGGGTCGGGCGACCACGGGTTGAGGCTGCGCAGCCACAGCACGTCGGGACTCTTCTCGAACGACACCACGCGCATCGCGCCCGCTTCGCACGCGGCGCGCGCGAAGTAGCCGAGCCCGCCGCAGGTATCGAGCACGGTCTTGCCGGGCGGTGCCACCAGTGCGACCTTGCGCTGCGCATCCGTGACCGGCGACATCTGCGACGTTGGCAACATCTTGATGCCGTCGATCTCGAAGGTGGGCGCTCCCCACGGCGTCGGCACGAGCTTGATGAGCGCGCGGTCGTAGCGCTGCGCGACCACGAACGCCGCGCCGTCCCAGTAGTGGATGGCGCGCTCGCGCAATGACGACGGCCACGGATAGTCGTGCCCTCGCCAGCGCCAGACAGCAGGCGCGAGTTGCACCGGGTCGTTGCCGCGGCCGAGGTCGAGCGAGCCGGTCCAGCGGTCCAGTCCCGCGCCGAGTGCCGCTCGCATTTGCGCGAGCAGCGGCGCGGTGAGCAGCGGACCACGATAGCGCTGTGGCTGGGCTGCGTTCATGGGCCGGCCGTGACGGAGGGTCGGCGCGCGTCGCACGGTGCGCCGCCTCGCCGAGCGGGTGCCTGCAGGCGCTGGCAGCCGGCCTCAGCGTGCACGCAGGATTCGCTCCAGCCGATCCGGGCTGCCGGCGATGCGGCGCAGGTGCGGATGGCGCACGCCGCCGCGGTATGGAATCGATACCGTGCGCAGGTGGTCGCCGCGCCGCACCAGCAGGCGGATCGGCGCGCCATCGCGCTGCGCGCTCGCAAGCGCGCGCTCGAGCCGCTCGCCGCTGTAGGTGGCATCGTTCACTCCGATCACGAGGGTGTCGCGCGCGAGCCCCGCTTGCCATGCGGGGCTGCCCCAGACCACCGCCGCCAGGCGCCCATCGGCGTCGGCGATGCGCAGGCCGAGCGAATGGCTGAAATCACGCAGCTGCTGCGCCTTCTCGGTGGCGGCGATGGCCGGGTTCACGCCCGGCTCGTACACGAGCTTCCAGCCAGCGCGCGCGAGCGCGGCGTGCGACCAGTCGGTGTGCGCATCGAGCCGGCTGCGCAGGAAGGCGTGCCAATCCTGCGCCGGCAACAGGCGAGTCAGGGCGGCCACCACCTCGGCCTCGTCATAGGTCGAGGTCGGCGTGAGGCCGCCCGGACCGGCGAAGAACGCGCGCGCGAAGTCGTCGAGCGAGCGGCGCTCGCGCGTGCCCTCGCGCAGGCGCGCGTCGACATCCAGCCACAGCAGCGCACCCTCGTCGTAGAAGTCGTAGGCGCGCTGCCAGTCTTCCCATGCCTGCGGCGCATCATTGAATTCGATGATGCCCTCATTGACGGTGTCCTGCAGGTCGCGCCAGCTGCGTCCGGAACGCTGCTCGGCCGCGGCGACGATGGTTGCGAGCACCGCCAGGCTCTGTTCATGCGTGCGCAGCCCAGCGCGCGCCGACAGCACCCAGGCCCAGTACTGGGTCTGGCCCTCGTACATCCACAGCAGCGCGTTGCGCATCGGCGTGTTGTAGTCGGGCGTCGCGGTGGGTGCGGGACGCCGGTACTTGCCGTTCCATGCGTGCACGTATTCATGCGCAAGCAGGTCGTGGTCGACAAATGGCGCCTCGCCGCGCAGATAGCCGGCCGGCTGCCCGTTCTCGCTGGACTGGCGGTGCTCAAGCCCGATCGCGCTGAACAGCGACGAGGTTGCGAGCAGGAACTCATAGTGGTCGAACGGGCGTGCGCCGAACACGCGATCGGCCTGCAGCACGAGCGCGCGGTGCGCCGCCAGCATCGCCGGTGTCGCCTCAAGCTCCTCGGGCGCATCGGCCATCGCATGCAGCCGCACCGGCGCGCGCGCAGCGTCATCGAGCGCAAGGCTGCGCAGGTGCCGCGCCGCATACAGCGGCGAGTCGATAAGCGTTTCGAGCGGGGTCGCCGCAAACTCGACCCAGTCACCCTCACGCCGGCCGCCCTCGAGCGCCGTCGCGAACGACCAGCCGGCGGGCAGGCGCACCCGAGCATGTACCGCCAGTTGGGCCGCCGCCGGCGTGACCGGATACAGGAGCACGCGATGCCACTGCAGTGCGAGCATCTGCGCGGTGGTGGCGATGCGACCCTGGTCGGCCGCGGTGGGCGAGAAGTACTGGAACTCGACGTCCAGTTGCCGCACTCCCTCGGGAATCTCGGCGTGGAATGCGTACATGTTGACCTCATCGCGGCGCCAGCGCAGCAGCTGGCCATGGCCACGCAAGGTGAGCCCGGCGATCTGGTGGATCGGACCGGTTGGCGCGTGGTTGCCGGGAATCCACTGCGGGTAGAGCAGGGTGAGCGGGCCGGGTTGGACCGCAAGGCTCTGCTCCACGCGCTGGATGTTGCGATCGATGTCGCTGACGTCGACGCGCAGCTCAAGCACCGCAGGTGCGGGTTCCGCCTGCACCTGCACTGCACCGGTTGTGGCGCCGACCACTCCGACGCACAGTACCGCCCGCCACCACCAAGGCCCCATTCGCATGGCTGCACCCCGCCGCATCGATGGATCGATCATAGCCGGCGCGAGGGCCGCGCGACCGCGGTCCATGCATGCGGGCACGGCGGGTGCAAGGCGATCGGCCGGCAGGCCGACGGCCAAAAAAAAGAACGCCCCTTGCGGGGCGTTCCACGCGGCATGGGCCGCAACAGACAGTCGGGACTGCCCGATCAGAACTTCACGGTGACGCTCGTGAAGAAGTAACGGCCGGCCTGATCGTAGCCACCCGGCGAGTTTGCGTTGGCCGGATCGACGCTGCTGCCGACAAGCGGCGGGATCTTGTCGAACACGTTGTTCACGCCCACGGTCCAGTCGGCCGGACCGAAGGTGAAGGTACCCGACAGGTCGATGTAGTTGTAGGAACCAAGCACGTTGCCGTTGCCAACGAGGATCGCATCCGTGTCCAGGTTCTGGCCGGTGAGCGCATCGACGTAGTCCATGCTGCCCATGTGGCGCCAGCGCAGGTTCACGCTGTACCAGTCACGCATGAAGCCAAGGTTGGCGATGTGGCGCCAATGCGGGCTTTGGCACGAGGAGTTGAACTTGCCCGCGCAATCGAAGCTCGTGCCCGGCACCATCGGCAGGTTGTCGATCTCGACCTTGAGTGCATACGAGCCGACGAAGTTGGCGTTGAAGCGGCCGCCCAGCATGTCCCAACCGTAGGCTGCGGTCAGGTCGATACCGGTGTGGTGCGACTTGCCGAAGTTGCCGGCGAGGTTCTCGATGTAGCCCGAGGTGGCGGGATTGCTGCCCAGCCAGAGGTCGCCGGTACCCGGACGACGGTGCACGAGGTTGCAGATGTCCGCCACGCCCAGGGTGCCGCACAGGTTGAGGATGGTGTTGGCGCCAATCGCCGCGACACGGTCCGTCATGCGGATGTCGTAGTAGTCCACGCTCAGGTCCAGGCCGGTGATCGGCGTGAATGCCGCACCCAGGGTCCAGGTCTTGGCCTGCTCCGGCTTGAGGTTCGGGTTGCCGCCACTGAACTGGTTGTACTGGCCGGCCGGACTCTCGGGGATCGTGCCGTACTGCGCCGGCGTCACACCCATGCGGGCGCACTGTTCGGCGGTGAACTGCGGGCTGGAACCGGCACACGGATCATCACCCTCGAACAGCGAGATCGACTGGGCCAGGAACAGTTCGCCCACGCTCGGCGCGCGGATCGCGCGGTTGAAGCCGCCGCGCACGCGTACGCCACCGATGTCGGCATTGGCACCGATCTTGTAGCTGTTGGCACGGCCGCTGGTGTCGTAGTCGGACGCACGGAAGCCCAGATCGAGCGCCGCGCTGCGGAACAGGCCGTCACCCTCGAGCAGCGGCACCGCGCTCTCGAGGAACAGTTCCTTGACGCTGATATCGCCGCTGATCGGGGTCGTGGGGCCGCCCGAGCCGGTGAAGTTGCCGGTGGCCGAGTTGCTGTCGGGTTCGCGGCTGTACTTGCTGCGACGCCATTCCAGACCAGCGACCAGCTTGATCGGGTCGTTGTTGGCGCTGGCGAAGCCCCAGCCGATGTCGCCGCTCACGTAGCCGTTGAGCACGGCCAACGAGGTGCCGACCTTGATGATGCCGGTGCCGGCGACCGCCGCGATCGCCTCGGGCGTGACCGCATTGGGCTGCCAGATGTTGTACGGCACGCAGCCGGAGAACGATCCATCCGGACAGCCGAGCAGCGCCTGCGCGACGCGATCGGACAGGAAGTCACCCTTGGAGATGTTGGTGTTCTCGGTGCGCGAGAACAGGTAGGAGGTGTTGTAGCTCCAGCGGTCGGTGATGTCGCCCTCGGCGCCGGCCACCACGCGGAACGAGTTGGTGTCGTCGTAGAAGATGCGCGGGCCGCCTTCGACGTTGCGCTTGCCCGCGAGGATGTACAGCTCCTCGGCGTCGGACAGGCCCAGGTCCGAACACATCGTGTTGATGACCGGGTTGTCGCAGGCGATGAACAGATCCTGCGCGAAGAACGTGCCCGACTCGGCGATCTGCATCACGCTCTTCTTGTTGATCGCCATCATGTCCGCGTAGGGGCGGAAATGCTCGTTGACTTCGTAGCGCAGCGAACCGCCGAAGTTGTAGCGGGTGTCCGGACGCTGGTAGTAGTTGATCGGCGCGTAGTTGTAGAGCATGCCGATGCCAGGTTCCCAATGGCCGGTGGCCGGGTCATAGTGCGCGGCGAAGCCGGAGCCTGCGAGTGTGTCGGCGGCGTCGAAGATGTAGAAGTTCGGTACGGGCGCGGTGCCCGAGCCGCCACAGGACGTGCCGGCCGCATTGAATGCGCACGAGGAGTAGTCACGCTCGCCCTGCATGAGCGGATCGTTCTCGCGCCAGCTCAACCAGCCCATCGCATGGCCCTTGCCGTCGGCGAACTGGCCGCCGATCGCGATGTCGATGTTGCGCGACTCGCCATCGAAGCCCGAGTTGCCGGTGGGGTAGGTGAAGCCACGGGCATCCATGAGGCCGTGCATCCACTTGGTGTTGTTGTCGTGCTGGTAGGCCGAGGTGCCGGCCGAGAGGCTGACGCCCTCGAACTCGGTGTCGAGCACGAAGTTGACCACGCCCGCGATGGCGTCCGAGCCGTACACGGCCGAGGCGCCGCCCGTGAGCAGGTCGACGCGCTTGATCACCGCAGCAGGCACGATCGAGATGTCGGCCGACTCGACCGTGCCGGGCGGCAGGCGATGGCCGTTGACCAGCGTGAGCGTGCGGTCCGGACCCATGCCGCGCAGGTCGATGGTCGGATAGCCGGTCGCGCCGTTGTTCATGAAGTTGTCGAAGTACGGCGACATCTGCGGAAACTGGTTGACCAGGTCGTCCGCGCGGGTGGCGCCGGTGAGCTTGAAGGCCTCGGCCTCGATCTCGGCGACCGGGCTGGACGCCGTCATGCTCTGGCTCTTGATGCGGGTGCCGGTGACCGTGATGCCTTCCAGGGTCTGTGCCTCGCTCTGGGCCGCGTCATTGGACCGGGTGCTCTCCTGGTCCGGGGTTTCCTGCGCGTGGGCGGCAACAGCGATCGTGCCGGCGCCGAGGAGCGCCAGCAGGAGTGCTTCGCGCAGCTTGCTCTTCTTCAATCTCATGACAACTCCGAAGGTGGTGAGAAAAGGGTTGGAATGGGCGTGTTCCACACCACGGCATCCAGTCACCCACACGATGCCGGGTCGCGATGTTGGAGGCGCGCGCCAAGACCGTCCCCGCTCCGGGCGCCCAGAACAAAAAACCAACATTCGGTAAACGCGAATATAACAGCTCTCTTTACGATTCGTCGACAATTGGTGACATGGCGCATAACGCATTGACATGGAAGTGTTTTTGGTGAGATCCAGGCTTCCCGGCGAACCGGATTTCGGGCCATCGCGACCCGCGTGGAATGGAGCGGGAAGCGCACCGGGGCGGCGTGGGCGGGGCTCAATGGAAGTCGCGCGAGGCATGCGCGAGGCGTGGCAGCAGCGCGCCATAGTCGTGCAGGCGTCGTGCAATGAGATGGCGCACGCCTTCCTCGCCGACCTGCAGCAGGCCATCGACGGCCATGATCGTGGCCTCGACCAGCACGCGTGACTGGCGCAGCGCCAGTGCCTGCCATACCACCACGTTGATGAAGCCGGTTTCATCCTCGAGCGTGACGAAAGTCACGCCGTTGGCGGTGGCAGGACGTTGCCGCATCGTGACCAGGCCCGCGCAGCGCAGTGGCCGATCGGGCTGCAGCCAATGCATGACCTGGCTCGCCGTCACCACGCGCCGCCGCTGCAACTCCCGCCGCAGCAGGCTCAGCGGATGCGCCTTGAGCGACAGGCCTTGCGTGGCGTAGTCGCCGAGCACTTCCTCGTGCAGCGCGGGTGCTGGCAGGACGACGGCATCCTGCCGCGCGGCTGCGGCCGCCAGCAGCGGTGTCGCCGCCTCGATTCCGGCGCTGTCCCAGCGTGCGCGATGCCGATGGCCGCTGAGCGTGCGCAGTGCATCGGCATCGGCCAGCCAGGCGCGCTCGCGTGCATCCAGCCGCGCGCGGCTGACGAGGTCGGCCACGTCACGGAACACCCGGTGCCGGCGCGCGGCCACGATGCGCGTGGCCAGTTCGGCGCCGACGCCACGGATCTGGCACAGGCCCAGCCGCAGCGCCAGTGGCGGTGTATCCGTCCCGGCCGGGGCGGGCAGGCGTTGCAGCGTGGCTTCGGCGTCACTGTGCAGCACGTCGACCGGCAACACCGTCACGCCGTGGCGGCGGGCATCCTGTATGAGTTGGGCCGGCTGGTAGAAACCCATGGGCTGGGCATTGAGCAGCGCGCAGGTGAAGGCGGCCGGATGGAAGCACTTGAGCCAGGCCGAGGCCCAGGCGAGATTGGCGAAGCTGGCCGAGTGCGATTCGGGAAAGCCGTACTGGCCAAAGCCCTTGATCTGCGCGAACAGGCGCTCGCAATAGGCGGCGTCGTAGCCGCGCGCGAGCATGCCGGCGCGGATGCGATCATGGAATGGCTCCAGGTTGCCGTCGCGCTTCCATGCCGCCATCGCCCGGCGCAACTGGTCGGCCTCGCCCAGCGTGAAGCCGGCGACCACCTGGATCAGCTTCATCACCTGTTCCTGGAACAGCGGCACGCCCAGGGTGCGGGCCAGCACCTCGCGCACCGCCGAAGCGCCTTGGCCTGCGGCGCGCTCCTGTGCCGAGAGCGGGTAGTCCACCGCCTCCTTGCCCTGGCGCCGGCGCAGGTAGGGATGGACCATGTCGCCCTGGATCGGTCCCGGCCGCACGATCGCGATCTGCACCACGAGATCGTGGAAGTTGCGCGGCCGCAGGCGCGGCAGCATCGACATCTGCGCGCGCGATTCGATCTGGAACACACCCACGGTATCGGCCTTGCAGATCATGTCGAAGACCGCGGCGCTGGCAGGTGCGTCGGGCGCGGGGATGTCGTGCAGGCTTGGCCGCGGGCCCAGGCGCGGCTGGCGCCACAGGCCATGGGCGTGCAACAGGTCCAGACACTTGCGCAGGGCGGTGAGCATGCCCAGGGCCAGCACGTCGACCTTGAGCAGGCGCATTTCCTCCAGGTCGTCCTTGTCCCACTGGATGATCGTGCGCCCGGGCATCGCCGCGTTCTCGACCGGCACCAGCTCGTGCAGCGGCGCCTGCGAGATCACGAACCCGCCCACATGCTGCGACAGGTGGCGCGGGAAGCCGCGCAGTTCGGCGGCCAACGCGAACAGGCGTTGCAGCACGCGACTGGCCGGATCGAAGCCGTGCTCGCGCATTGCCGACTCGAACGCGATGCCGCTGCGCATGCGCGCATGGGCGCGGGCCAGCCCGGCCAGTTCGTCATCGCCGATGCCGAGCGCACGGGCGACGTCGCGCAGCGCACTCTTGCTGCGGTAGCGGATCACGCTGGCGGCCAGCGCGGCGCGTTCGCGGCCGTACCTGGCGTACACGTACTGGATCACTTCCTCGCGCCGCTCGTGCTCGAAATCGACATCGATATCGGGTGGTTCGTCGCGCTCCCGGGACAGGAAGCGCTCGAACAGCAGGTTGCCGTTTTCGGGCGTGACCGCGGTGATGCCCAGGCAGTAGCACACGGCCGAGTTGGCCGATGAGCCGCGGCCCTGGCACAGGATCGGCGGCGTGCGCGAGCGGGCCCAGCGCACGATGTCCTCGACGGTGAGAAAGAAATGCTCGTAGCGCAGTTCCTCGATGAGGGCGAGTTCGCGCTCCAGTTGCGTGCGCACCGCAGGCGGCACGCCGGCCGGCCACAGCAGCGCGGCGCCGCGCCAGGTCAGTGCGCGCAGGTGTGCGATCGCGCTGAGGCCGGGTGGCACCAGTTCGAGCGGATAGCGGTAGTCGAGGCTGCCCAGGTCGAACCGGCACAGCGCGGCGATGCGCAGCGTTTCGGCCAGCAGCGGAGCCGGATACAGCATCGCCAGGTCGTCGCGTCGGCGCAGGTGGCGTTCGCCGTTGGCCTGCAGCGCATGACCGGCCTCGGCCAGCGTGGTGCGGGCGCGGATCGCGCTCATCACGTCATGCAGGGCGCGCCGTCGCCGCACGTGCATGTGCACATCGCCGCTGGCGACGAGTGGCAGGTCATGGCGCGTCCCCAATGCCTGCAGCGCGGCCAGTCGCGCCGCATCATCGCCGTTGCGGTGCAGTTCCACCGCAAGCCAGCCGCGCGTGCCGAACTGCTGGCGGAACCAGCGGGCTTGCGCATCGAGCCGGGTGCTGGCGAGGGCCGGAACCCACAGCGCGAGCACGCCGCCGCCCAGCGTGGCCACATCGGCGCGGGTGAGCCGGTAGCTTCCCTTGTCGCTGCAGCGGCGGCCCGTGGTGATGAGCCGGCACATGTCGGAATAGCCAGCCTGGTCGCGTGCGAGCAGCACCAGCTTGAGGCCATCGTCGAGCGTGATTTCACAGCCGACGATGAGGCGGCTGCGGCGCCCGCGGGCGGCGACCCGGGCCCGCACGATGCCGGCCAGCGAGCACTCGTCGGTGATCGCCAGTGCCGTGTACCCGAGTGCATCGGCGCGTGCGAACAGTTCCTCGGCGCTGGAGGCGCCGCGCTGGAACGAGAAGTTTGAAAGGCAATGCAGTTCGGCGTAGGCAACCCCATCCGTTGCCGTCGCAGGTTGTGGCGGTGGCGCAGGCTTCATGCGAACCAACCATGCAGGGTCCAGTGGGTGTGGCTGCCGGCCTCGACGAAGGCCCAGGCGCGCTGTCCGCTGCGCAGTTCCACCACGTAGTAGTCGCGCCGCTGGTCGTGGCCGTCCCACCAACCGCTCTCGATGCGCTCGGGGCCGGTGAGGATGCGCGGTGGCGCGTGGTGCAGCGCCAGCGGGCGCTGCAACAGCCAGAACGGACGCATCGGGGCCGGGTGGGACTCGCTGCGCGCGGCTGGCGCTGCCGTATCGGGCGGGGTGTGCCGCCAGGCGCGCGCGGGGCGATGGTCGGCGACACAGGCCAGGCCATGCAGTGCGTCTTCGCCAAGGCGGGCGCGCAGGCGCTCGGCCAGTGCCTGCCAGTCGAGCCGGCCCTGCTCGCGCGCATCGAACAGTTCGCGGTGGGGCGGCACCAGTGGCGGCAGTTCATCGACCTGCAGCGTGAGCGACCATGCCGGCGCCGGCAGTGCGCTGCGTTCGAGCCGCACGCGCGCAAGTTCGAGCAGACGCGCCGCATCGCGCTGTGGCGCGAGCAGGCCGACCGGAATGCGGGTGCTGGCGCCGCGCTCGTGGCCGAGCACGAGCGTGAAGCGCTGCACGCCGCCATCGCGTGCGATCAGGAACAGTTCCAGTTCGCGCAGCAGGCGCTGCAACGGAAACGCGAGCATCGTGGCCGCATGCACGGCCGCCTCGAACTCGAGCCGGCGGACGAAGCGCGCGGGCGGCTGCCAGCGTGGCCAGGCTTCGGCAATCCGGCCGCGCAGGCGATCCAGGTGCGCCAGTGCCGGCGCGCCGATGCGACGCGCCAGTTCCGCACGCGGCAGCCGGAACAGCTGGCCGAGCGTGCGCAGGCCCATGCCATGCAATGCGGCGACCGTACCGGGCTCGAGCCCGCCCTGCGCGAGCGGCAATTGCGCGAGCGCGCCCTGCAGTACCGCGAGCGTGGTGAGCGCGATGCCATCATCGGCATCGGCCAGCACCTGGGCCGCGCTGGCCGTGGGCGCGGCCGCGATGCGGCAGGCGAAACCACTGCGCGCGACCTCCTCGCGCAGGCGCCGCTGCAATGCGGGCCAGCCACCGAACAGGTTCAGGCTGGCGCCGACCTCGAGCAGGACCGCGGTGGGTTCACGCAGATGGATGAGTGAGCTGTAGCGCGAGGCCAGCGTGGCGAAGGCCTGCAGGGCCTGCTGTTCGGCCGCCACGTCGCGTGCCAGCAGTTGCAGCTGCGGACACAGCGCATGCGCGGTGGCCGGATTCTGCCCCGCATGCACGCCGGCGCTGCGCGCGGCGCTGTTGGCAAACACGATGCGGCGCTGCTGTGCCGGACCATCGCTGACCGCCAGCGCAGCCGATGCTGTGGCCGACACGGCACGCAGTGCATCGAACGCAAGCTGCGGGAAGCGCAGGCAGGCCCAGAGCATGACCGCGGTGCCGTGTCATGCGCGCAGGCGCAGTTGCGTGGTGCCGCCCACGCGGCCGCGGCACTTGATGAGTTCGAAGCGCGTGCCATCCGCCGCGGATGTGATGCGCAGGCGCAGTGCACTGGGACTGGCCTGGCTGGCGGCAGCCAGTGGCCGGAACACGAAACCGGGCGTGCCGCTGCTTTCCGCCGCCAGTTGCAGGCGGCGCAGTTCGCGGTAGTCGCCGTGCGCCAGCCAGTGGAGCACGGCGCCGCAGCACCCCGAGCGCAGGCATTGCTCGGCAGTCCAGTGGGTGTCGGCGTGGGCGGCATCGATCTGCACCACATGTTGCAGGTCGACGCCGGCCGCGGCGAGTGCCGGTGCATAAGGAATGTAGGGCGGCGCCACCAGCACGACCCGTCGCCGCGCCCGGGTGAGCGCAGCCAGTGTCGGCAGCAGCAGGGAGCATTCACCCAGGCCATCATGTTCGCTGAGCAGTTCGCACAGCGCGCCGCGCGGCCAGCCGCCGCCGGGCAGCAGTGCATCGAGCGCGGCATGGCCGCTGGGCAGTACATCGACCGCCGCCACGGCAGGAGACTTGCGCCGCCAGACGCCTGGATGGCGCAGCACGGTTTCGAGCGCAGCGCTGTCGCGTGATGGCGCTGCCAGCACGGATGCGGCCGGCGGAGCCGGCATCGCTGCCGCAGGCGCGGGCCACGCCGTCGAGGTGGGTTCGGGTGCGAACAGGTCGGTCGCGGAAGTGAACATCATGCTTGCCTCGTTGCGCCGGCAGGATCGATACGCAGCAGTCCGACATACAGGCCTTCGATCGCGAAGCCGTGGCGTTGCTCGTCCACCTCGATCGGAGCGAAGTCGGGATTGGCCGGCAACAGGCGGATGCGGCCGGTGCGCGTGTCCAGGCGCTTGACGGTGACTTCATCGTCGATGCGCGCGACGACGATGCGGCCATGCTCGGCAGTGGCCGTGCGATGCACCGCGATGAGGTCGCCATCGAGGATGCCTGCATCGCGCATGCTCAGGCCGTGCACGCGCAGCAGGTAATCGGCGCGGGGGCGGAACAGGTCGGGATCGACGGCGTGCTGCGCCTGGATGTTTTCGGCAGCGAGGATGGGGCTGCCGGCGGCGACCCGCCCGACGAGGGGAAGCGAGGTCGCCGCCAGCGCCCGTGAGCGATGCGGCAGGCGCAGCCCGCGGTGGTGTGGCAGACGCTCCAGCACACCCTTGCGAACCAGCGCCGCTACATAATCCTGCGCTGAAGTATGACTTGCAAGCCCCAGATTATGCGCAATTTCCCTCAGCGTCGGAGCGTGGCCGAATTGCTCGAACCAGGCCTCGATGCAGGCCAGCACGCGCTGCTGGTTGGGAGTGAGGTCGATGTCGTTCATATGTACATTTGTACGTGTTCCGGAGGTGGCGTGCAAGTGCCGGCCGGTGCCATCGAGCGCCGCGTGCGGACCGGGGGCAGCCTGCCGCATGGCTGTCGCAGCAGGTGAGCCGGCCGCAGTTGCCGGCGGCTCCGGTGGGCGCCCAGAATCGGATTCGTCCCGGCAGCGGAGCAGGTGCGATGCGGCAGTGGTTGTGGTTGGCAATGGCGTTGCTGGCGCTGGGATCGGGTGGACGCCGGGCGTTGGCTGCCGGGGGCGACTTCCTGCTGCTGCCCGACAGGGTCTGGACCGGGCAGGCCGATACGGCCGAGGCGGGACTGGCC
>WBZR01000457.1_pt1 | contig 66182 bp, 57 predicted proteins | sample 5204231 | NCBI WGS metagenome assembly WBZR01 (sample SAMN12412403, study PRJNA552823) | activated sludge metagenome | isolation source: activated sludge from anammox sidestream of wastewater treatment plant... | place: USA: Virginia | collected 2017-08 | reverse complement strand
AAACGCCATCGGCTGCTGAAGAACGGTCAGTGGCCGAACGTGCCGGCGGGAACGCGTCTGACCACCGGGAGGCAACCGGTCCGTCGGCGATGTCCGCGTCATCGCCGGTGGGTGCGCCAGGGTCGAGGCGGGCAATCGCCTCATTTCCGTACTCAACCCGGTGCGCCCATCTCAGGTTGCGTCGCTCCCTTCGCTGCCGGAGGACTGCTGCCGGGCCAGGGGCGGACGGCCGGCTCGCCCAAGAGGAATCCTTCGGACTGCCACAGCGGACGGCTGTGGCTTGTCCGTGTCGTCGTTTAATCCAATACTGCGAATCGCGCGTGCCAAGGGGAGGCTTCCCATGGCGCATGAACAGCGTATGTCACATCACAGGTTCGATTTTATCCGCCGGTCCGCCGTATCGTTTCCAGGGCCCGTGTCTTTCAAATCACGTCGGGCTGATATGCGGACAGGAGTCTTGTCCCGATCCGCAGGTGCCGACGCACGGCACCTGTGAGCCGGCAACAGGCGCATAGGAGGCAAGAGATGAAATCCAAATCCTGGGGGGTCCATTTTATTGGCGTGTTGCCGTTCCTTTGCGCCGGATGCGCCGCAGTCCCACCCGCGCCATCGGCCGCGAGCGTCGACCCGATGAGGGTGCAGATCACTGTCCTCTACGACGCCTTCGGCAAATCTTCCATCGCCATGCAGAAGGACTGGGGCTATGCCGCGCTTGTCGAATGTGCAGGCAAGCGTATCCTCTTCGACACTGGCAACAATCCCGGGATCTTGGCGCAGAACGCGAGGGCGAAGGGGATCGACCTGGCCAGGCTGGACTTCGTGGTCATGTCGCACCGTCACGGCGACCACATGGGAGGGATGGCCCAACTGTTGAGTGTGAACCTCGAGGCAAGGATTTTTGCTCCCAAAGAGGCCTTCGGCGTGTACGGTGCCGACCTGCCGGGCACCTTCTATCGCAAGGATGCATCTCTGCCCCCGGAGCAGCGTTACTACGACGGCACGCCGCCGGTGGTGATGCGTTTCGGGGCCGCCTGGCCCAGCGCCAACTTCGAGCTGATTGACGAGACCACGGAGATCGCGCCTGGCATCCGTCTGATCGCCTCGGTCTCCGACAAACCTGGAACGCTGGAGCTGCGCGAGTTATCCCTAGCCATTGAGACGTCCAACGGCATGGTCATCGTAGTGGGCTGCTCGCATCCGGGCGTCGAGAAGATTGTTGCGGCCGCGGTGGAGATCGACCCACGAATCTACTTCATCGCCGGCGGTTTCCATCTGGTTGTGGCGAGCGACCAGGAAATCGAAGCGACGATCGCTACTCTGCTCGATAGCTTCAAGGTGGCCTTCGTTGCGCCAGGCCACTGTACCGGCGAGCCGGCCTTCGCGGCGCTCAAGAAGGCATTCGGCGAGCGGTATCGCTATGCCGGCCTGGGCACGACCTTGTTGGTTGGCGCAACGCCGCGGGCGACCGCCGGGAGCAGAAGCGTTGCTGCTCAATCCTTCGAATACGATCGCGGTCTGGGGGAGAAAGGTATTACCGTGCGCGCAGGTCGTTGCCCAACATGGCGATGCACGCGACGCGCGAAGAGGCGCGCGTGATGGCAATGTCAGGCCGTACGACGTCACCCATGGCCGCGGAGCACATTTGTCTCTTTCGCTATCGCGATCGAGCACGGTTGGCGACAAGCTTCTTCTTTCTCCTTCCTGGCGCGGGTGGTGCGCCCGCAACGTCTTGCGTCTTGCCCGGGTTGAGGACGTGAGCGCGAAACGAGGCCTTTTCCACGCAGCGTGGGCGGTGCTTGCCCTCCTCGCCTGTGCCTTTCTGGTTCTGACCAAGCAGACCGGCCACCCGCCCGCGATCATTCTCGTCCCGTACGTACTTGTCGCCTGGGTCGTCGGGCACGGTCTTATCTGGGGCGTGCAATGCATGGTTGCCAAGGGCCGGCAGATGGCTGCCCGCGCCACTATGGAGGACCAACCCTGGCCTGTTGGCCTCAGGCTGGCGCTTCTCGGCACGGGCCTTGGCACACTGGTCGGGATAATTCAGGTGATCGGGACGGTGCTTGAGGGCAGGTGGTATCCGTACCACGACGCCGGGCTCTGGGCGGCGATGCTGGCGGTCTGGGTGATCCACGCATCCGCATTTGCGGGCCTGCTGCTGCGCCAGCGATGGTCACGCCTGTTGAGCGCAGCGGTGGCGTTTGGCTGGGCCCTGCTGCTGGGCACGCAGATCGCCGGGCAGTTCACGACAGACGCCTCCACGGACACCGCCGGGGTGCTCATGGCCTCCGGCCTGATCGTGATCCTGCTGGTGTTCGCGAGTCACCTTGCCTCATCACGCAAGGCGAAGGCCTTCCTGGACCATTGAAGGCACGACCGGACGTCGAGCTGGCAAATGCCAGCTCCGGCACGGACTATCGCCAATGCCTCGTGAATGATTCCCATGACCGTCACACGGCGCAGAAAACCGACGTGGCTCCCGAGCCCTGCAGGCGCGGAGATGGCGGCAAATATCAGCTCCTCTTTAGCGCGTCCAGTGCGTAAGCCGCGGCTCGCGCCAGGTTGGGATCGCTACTGTCGAGGTAACGTGCGATTTGCGTGTGCAGGTCCCGGGCCCCGCCATCGCCGATGACTCGCAACAGGAGCGGCGGCGGCGAGCCGCGCTCGAGCGCCTCGCGATAAAGCGGACTCGCCTTGGCTCCGCTGCGCACCAGCAGCATGCCGGCAATGAGTCGATTGTTCTCGTCGCTGGAGGTGAGCCCGCGGATAAGAACCCGGCCCGCAGACTTTGCGCCGGTGGCACGCCATAGGCAGTGTGCGGTGAACAGCTTGGCGGCCTCGCCGAGTTTCATTCACGACTACAACGCGACCTTCGCGGCTACGTTGTATTTTGTCCAGACTGCGCGATCATGTGTGGCACCGTGATTGAACCAGATCGGCAGGACATTCTCCTTGATGCGGGGATCGGCGAACTTCTGGCCACCGCGGTCAGCAAGAATGACCAGGTCCAGTTTCACCCGGACGGAGTACACGCTGGTACAGTTGCTGAAATCCGGGAAGTACTTGTCCAGGTGAACGGGGCAACTGAGCAGGATGAGCTTGCCGGTCTTGGTGCCGTTCAGCGTGGAGAGCATGATTACGTTTGCACCGTGGCTGTGGCCCATCAGGTCGAGGCCGCCCTCAGCGTGCTCATCGACCCATGCCTTCAGGCTACCGGCAGCCTGTGAACGTGCAAAATCGCTGTAGCCGCCCGACCACTCGAAGCGATCCGTGGCGCCGTACAGGTCGGAACGCAGGCGCTTTATGAAGGTGTGAAAGTCACCGCCCGGCTGCCACCATGCCGCGTCACTCGCCCAGGTACCGTGGACCAGCATGATCGTGTGTTTTTTCGAAGCCCCCTTCTTCTGCGCTCGCCTGGTGCGCGTCAGGGATCGCAACGCCGGGGAGGCCGGATCGATGCGAGCCAGGGCCGTGGCTGCGACATCGCGCTCCAGCGTTTCCCGGCTGCGCACACCGGCGTTGAGGATCTTGATTAGCCTTCCAGGTTCGGCGCTAACGGGAAAGTATGCGGAGGCCGCCGCGATCTTTACCAATGGCAGCGGATGCCGCAGGCACAGTTCGAACAAGTCAGCTGCCGTCTCCACTGTTGGTTGCTTGTAAAGTCGTGCAGCACAATCCACGTACGCCATTTCCCTTTCCCCGGTGAGCGCGCCGGCACCGTGCCATTTTCTGAGGCTTTGCCGACGGGCGGCACTGGGCAGGCGCACGGGTGATGGCCGCAACCTGGGCACCGGGAACTCGGATTCGCTCTTCAGGCCGGTGACATCAAGTTTCCTTTGAGCGGACACTGCCCGGGCATGCGCGACTGTTGCAGCGTCGTCGCCACGCAACTTGCGGCCAAGCATGAGAAGTACGGCGGCCTGTGATTGGGAACTGTCTTCGGCGATCGTGGAAAAACTGGCGATGCCCTTCAGCGGCTTTTCAACGTATGGATAGCGCGACATGGCAGCCTCCGCCCGATTACCAGTATAACTCCTGTCCTCCTAACTTGCGGGGAGAAACGAAATGCTGGCGGGCCTGATCAGGTCGGGCGCAGACGCGGACCCGCCACTTTGGCGCATGTCGATTCGAACGCGCAGTGAAGATCGCCGATGATCTTGCGGGAGGACAGATCCATGACGACCGCCAGGTACAACCAGCCGCGCCACGTCCGGATGCAGGTTCTGTCCGTGCCCCGGGCCTTGTTCAGGAGTGTCGCCGTGAATTCGCGCTGCAGGAAATTCGGAATTGCAGCTGACCGCCTGCCTGCCGACCAGTGCCGCACGCGATAGCCGTGCAGCGCGCGCAACCCGTTCTCGTGCGTCGCATGAACGACGCACGGATCAGGCGGCGCAGGCGGGCATTCTCCTTGGCGGCGTTTGAGGAAAGTGGTGGGGCGTCAAGGATTCGAACCTTGGACCTACTGATTAAGAGTCAGCTGCTCTACCAACTGAGCTAACGCCCCGGTGCTGCGGGTTTACTGCCTTCACTACATATGTTGTCGAATGGGGTGGACGATGGGACTCGAACCCACGACAACCGGAATCACAATCCGGGGCTCTACCAACTGAGCTACGCCCACCATTGAACCTTGCAATGGCGCTTGCCGCACAATCTGGCGCGCCTGGCAGGATTCGAACCTGCGACCACCGGCTTAGAAGGCCGATGCTCTATCCCCTGAGCTACAGGCGCGGATACCGGCCGAACTGTAACCCATTATATTTGGTCGGGGCAGAGGGATTCGAACCCCCGACACCCTGCTCCCAAAGCAGGTGCGCTACCAGACTGCGCTATGCCCCGATTCCGCTCCAAGAGCGGGGGTACCGCACAGAGGGCCGGCATGATACGCATCGGCCCCCGACATCGTCAATTGGTTTTCAGGAATAGCCACTTGGAGCGGCGCTCCGCCGTTTCGTGCCACGGTCCCGGGACCCCGCCGCGGTTTGATGTTTCCGCAAAAATGGATTCCGGATCCCCTGAGTTCACGGAATGACGGGCGGCCGAAGATCTGGTGGCGGAAGGCCGGCGCGAAGGCGGTGCGCGGAACGGGCCGCCGGAACCACTTGGGGAGGCAGCCGCGCGGGCCCGGTTCAGGCGCGGCGCCACTCGGTCACACCGCCGGGCTTGTCCTCCAGCACGACGCCGGATTCCTGCAGTTCCTTGCGGATGCGGTCGGCCTCGGTGAAGTTCCTGGCCTTCTTGGCGGCGATGCGCTCGGCGATCCGGGCCTCGATGACGTTGTCCGGCAGTGCATCCTCGCCGGCCTTGCCGCGCAGAAAGGCGTTTGGCTCCCGCTGCAGCAGACCCAGCACCCCGGCCAGGCCCTTCAACTGGCTGGCGGCCTTCGCATCGCCGCTGTTGGCGGCGGTCACCAGGTCGAACAGCACGGCAATGGCGATCGGGGTGTTGAAGTCGTCGTCCATGGCGGCGCGGAAGCGCTGCGCGTGCGGCTCGCTCCAGTCCACCGGCGCGGCGGGTACCGGGTTGTTCTTCAGCGCCATGTACAACCGGGTGAGCCCGCTCTTGGCGTCGTCCAGATGCTGGTCGGAGTAATTCAGCGGGCTGCGGTAGTGGGCGCGCAGGATGAAGAAGCGCACCACCTCCGGGTCGTACTGCTTCAGCACATCGCGGATGGTGAAGAAGTTGCCGAGCGACTTCGACATCTTCTCGTCATCCACGCGCACGAAGCCGTTGTGCATCCACAGGTTCACGAACTTCCTGCCGGTGGCGCCCTCGCTCTGGGCGATCTCGTTCTCGTGGTGGGGGAACTGCAGGTCCAGGCCGCCGCCGTGGATGTCGAATTGCTCGCCGAGCAGGGTGGCGGACATGGCCGAGCACTCGATGTGCCAGCCCGGGCGGCCGCAGCCCCAGGGCGAATCCCACTTGCAGTCCGCGGCCTCCTCCGGCTTGGCGGCCTTCCACAGCACGAAGTCGAGCGGGTCCTGCTTGGCGGAGTCCACGGCCACGCGCTCGCCAGCGCGCAGCTCGTCGAGGGACTTGCCGGAGAGCCTGCCGTAGCCGGGGAACTTGCGCACGGCGTAGTTCACGTCGCCGTCCCCGGCCTTGTAGGCGAGCCCGTTCTGCTCGAGCCTGCGGATGATCTCCAGCATCTGCGGCACGTACTCGGTGGCCCGCGGCGTGTGGTCCGGCTGCACGATGCCGAGAGCCGCCTCGTCCTCGTGCATGTAGGCGATGAAGCGGTCGGTCAGCTGCTTGATGCTCTCGCCGTTCTCGGCGGCGCGCTTGATGATCTTGTCGTCGATGTCGGTGATGTTGCGGACGTAAGTGACCTCGTAGCCGCGGGCGCGCAGGTAGCGCACCACCATGTCGAACACCACCATCACCCGGGCGTGGCCCAGGTGGCAGTAGTCGTAGACGGTCATGCCGCAGACGTACATGCGGACCTTGCCCTGCACCAGCGGTTTGAACTCCTCCTTCTGGCCGGTGAGGGTGTTGTGGATGACGAGTTTCGAGTCCTGGTTCAGCACGGTGGTTTCTCCAGACGACGCCTTATTCGATCTGCTCCCAGCAGCGCGAAGAGGGAAGCAAGCTCCGGTCCATCCAGCCGCCCGGTCAGGGCGGCACGGAGCGGCTGGAACAGCGCCCGGCCCTTGACCGGGATGAGTGTCTTCAGCCGTGCGACAAATGCGGCGTAGTCGGTCCCGGCCTCGCCGGCGGCAGTGACGGCCGCCACAAAAAGGCCCTTGTCAGCGCCCCGCAATGCTGCCGCGGCCTCCTCGGTGACCGGCATATCGTCTGTATAGACGATCCGCGCCCAGGTGTCCGCATCGGCGGGGTAGAGCACGTTGCCGCGCACGGCGTGGACAAATTCCCGGCGCGCCCCGTCGTCGAGGTGCGACGGCAGCAGATCCCGCAGCCAGTTCGCCAGCAGGTTCTCGTCGGCGTTCAGCACCGCCTCGCGCTGCCAGTGCTCGAGCTGGTGCTCGTCGAAATGGGCCGGGGCCGTGCCGAGGTGCCCGGTCTCGAACGACTGCGCCAGCGCCTCCAGCGGCATGTAGTGGCCCGACGCGTAGTAATGGCCGAGGCGCGCCAGCATGTTGACCACGGCGCCGGGTAGCACGCCGCGCGCGCGCAGGTCTTCCACCGAGGCGCTGCCGTCGCGCTTGGACAACGGCGCGCCGTCGCTGCCGACGACGAGGCTCACGTGGCCGTACTCCGGCGGCCGGTATCCGAGCGATTCCAGCAGCAGCAGCTGCCGCGGCGTGTTGGTGAGGTGGTCCTCGCCGCGCAGGACGTGTGTCACGGCCATCAGCGCGTCGTCCACGGCGTTGGAAAAGAAGAACGAGGCGGTGCCGTCGGCGCGGCGGATGATGAAGTCGCCGATGTCATCGGAGCTGTAGCGCTGCGGGCCGTGCACGATGTCGTTGAAGAGGATATGCCTGCCGGGCGGCACCCGGAAGCGCATCGTGGGGGTGAGTCCCTGCGTGAGCTTCCCGCTGACCTGCGCCTCGCTCAGCCTGGCACAGGTTCCGGCGTAGCGCGGCGGCCTGCCGGCGGCGAGCTGGGTCTTGCGCTGCACGGCCAGGGTCTCCGCCGAGCAGAAGCACGGATAGGTGAGCCCGGCCTCCGCCAGCCGGCCGTAGAGGGCGACATAAATATGACTGCGCTCGGACTGCCGGTAGGGGCCGGTAAGACCTTCCATGTCCGGGCCCTCGTCCCAGTTCAGGCCCAGCCAACGCAGGTCCTCGATGAAGGCCACTTCGGCCTCGTGCCGGTGGCGTTCGCGATCGGTGTCCTCGATGCGCAGCAGAAAACGGCCGCCGTAGCGGCGCGCGAGCAGCCACGAGAACAGCGCCGTGCGCGCGTTGCCGAGATGCATCGCGCCCGTGGGACTGGGTGCAAAACGAGTCTTGACTGCCTCCCCCGGCATAGCGGCGGCATGTTAGCAGGATCGCCGCGTGCCCCTCAAAAGGCGGGCGTGGCGGGGGAGGGGAAAAAAGGGGGCCGCACCGGTGACCTTGCGCGCGGCCCCGTATCCTGCGCACTCGTCCGTTCGTGGCGAGGAGTGCGGTCACTCTGGAAAGCAACCGTGCGGAAATGTAGTGCGCACGCCCGCGGCTGTGAATGCGACGGATTGCCGCAGACACGATCAGCCTCGAGCCGCGGGAGGATGTTGAGCACTCAGGAGGGGAGATTGAATGAATATCGACCGGCGTCTTCCCTGGCACCGGTCGTGAAACGTGTTGCCGTCCGCGGACGACAGCGAGGGACTGTTTTTTTATAACCCTACTGCGGGTAACCGCCCGAACCCTTCACCAGGTAGTCCACCGCGGCCTTGACCTGGTCGTCGGTGAGGCTGGCGCCGCCGCCGCGCGGAGGCATGCCGCGCAGTCCGTTGATCGCGTTCGCGTAGAGCTTGTCCTTGCCCTGGGCGACGCGCGGTGCCCAGGCGATCTTGTTGCCGAACTTCGGGGCGCCGTTCATTCCGGACTGGTGACAGGCGAAGCACAGACCCTGGGCGATCTGCGCGCCGTCGTCGCCGGCGGTCGCAGCGAAGCTCGTCAGGAGGAGGGGGGCGGCGATCACAGCGATCGCGGTACGTCGAATCGACATCTTGGCACTCTCCTTATAATAATGTGACCGATTTGAATACTGATACCGGACGGCCTAACGGACGCTGAATATCAGTGATCCGCGGGGGCGCCGCGATGTGGCAATTTGCCGCATCCGGGGCTTCCGGCATTTCCCCCGCGGGTATGACAGAATGGTTCGGGAAAAGTTGATCGCAAAACTTGATCTGGAACAGGTCGCCGCCGCCGGCCAGCGGGTATTGATCCGCCGGTATGCCGCCGCCACGGCGCACCGGTCTTCCCCGGCGAGCGCAATGACCGGGAATCGCAACGCCTGACCGTGTCCATACTGATCGCCGCCGTTCTGGGTCTCTTCAGTTCCGTGCATTGCATCGGCATGTGCGGCGGCATCGCCAGCGCGTTGACCCTCGGGCTGCCGGAATCCGATCGCGCCAACCCCTCCCGGCTGCTCTCGCGGGTCATCGCCTACAATCTCGGCCGGATCGCGAGCTACGCGCTCGCCGGGACGCTCGCAGCGACGGTGTTCTCGGCCCTGCCGGCGGTCATGCCGCAGGCGGGCCACCAGCTGCTTGCGGTCGTCGCGGGCACGGTGCTGGTCATGGTCGGCCTGCATCTGGCCGGCTGGTATCCCGGCCTGCGCCGCATCGAGGCGCTGGGCGCCGGCCTGTGGCGGCGGTTGCAGCCGTACACCCATACGTTGTTGCCCGTGCGCTCCGCGCCGCGGGCCGTGTTGCTCGGCACGCTGTGGGGCTGGCTGCCCTGTGGCCTGGTCTACTCGACGCTGGTGTGGGCGGCGGCGAGTGCCGATCCCGTGCGCGGGGCGCTCTACATGCTGCTCTTCGGGCTGGGCACGGTGCCGGCGATCGCCTCGGCGGGCATGCTGGCCGGCGGCGCCGCCGGTTTCACGCGGAAGGCGGCCGTACGCCGCGGCGCGGGATTGCTGCTGATCGCCATCGGCGCGATCAGCATCGGCGCCAACCTGCGGCACGTCATCGTGCAGTACTGCCTCGCCTAGTTGCGGCGGCGGCAGGAGGATGAACGTGCGGCATATTGCCGCATCCCCGCGCCGGGCCCTTTGTCGTTAGACTCCCCGGCCTGCCCGGCGCGGCGCGGCCGCGATCGGACACGGCGGCGCGGTTTGCGCGTCATCGACCTCAGCGGAGAACTTGCATGCAGACATGGTTGAAGACTATCCCGGTGGCGATGCTGGTCATGCTCGCCGGCTGTGGCGGTCCATCCGCCCCCCCGGGCACCGAGGTCTCGGAGGCCTGGTCGCCGGAGACGCCGCCCGGCGCCTCGGTCGGCGCCGGCTACATGACGATCCGCAACGGCACCGGCACCGACGACGTCGTCACGGCCATGGAAAGCCCGGTTGCAGGCTCCGTCGAGGCCCACACGATGACGATGGATGACGGCATGATGCGCATGCGCAAGGTCGAGAACCTCGAGGTGCCGGCAGGCGGGACCGTCGTGCTCGAGCCGGGTGAGATGCACCTGATGCTTATCGATCTCAAGCATCCCCTGGTGGCGGGTTCGCGCTATCCGTTGACGCTGACGTTCAAGGTCGCGGGCAAGGTGCAGGCCGACGTGGAGGTGCGCGGCAGCGGCGCCCCGACGGACGATCAGCAGGATCATCCACATTGATTCTTCCTGGCGACACTCCCCGCCGCCACCACCTGCCGGCGACGCGCCGGCGTTGATGGTCGATGTCTCGGTACGGCCTGAAGTCTAGGCGACGCTGCGCGCCGGCGGGTGGTCGCCTCTCGTCAGGCGCTCGATCTGGCGCAACAGCAGGGCGTCGTTGAAGGGCTTGCCGAGGAACATCGTCACCCCCAGATCGCGCGCGTGCATGCGGTGCTTCTCCGCCGTGCGCGAGCTGATCATGATGATCGGCAGCTTCTCGGTCTGCGCCTGCGCGCGCAGGTGCCCGGTCAGCTCGAAGCCGTCCATGCGCGGCATCTCGATGTCCAGCAGCACCACGGCCGGCAACTCCTCGCGCATGCGCTCCAGCGCCTCGACGCCGTCCTTCGCGGTCGCCACACGGTAGCCGGAGCGTTCGAGCAGCCGGCTGGTGACCTTGCGCACCGTCACCGAGTCGTCCACCACCAGGACCAGCGGCACGCGCGCCGGCTTGCTGTCGGCGATCTGCGCCCGCACCTTGGCCGTGGCGTGCCGCACTGCAATCTGCAGCGGGTTGATGATGAGCAGCGCGCGGCCGTTCTCGCCGATGGACGCGCCGGAGACCCCGAGCGCGCCGGCGAGCTGCGGTCCCATTTCCTTCAGCGCGAGTTCCTGGTTCAGCAGGATGTCGTCGACGTGCACGGCCACCCGCTCGTTGGCGGCGCGCAGGAAGATGACAATGTTGTTGCGCCGCTGCACGGCGCCTCGCGGTGCGGTGCCCAGCAGATCGCCAATGTAGCGGACGGCGTAGCGCTCCCCGGCCCAGTCCGCTTGCCCTTGCCCGTACATGGCCTCGAGCTCCGCGGCGTCGCAGCGGTGGATCTGCGCAACGAGGTTCGAAGGGATGCCGTAGAGCCGATCGGCGTTGCGGATCATGATCGCCTGCACGACCACCAGCGTCAGCGGAACGCTGAGCGTGAACGTGGTGCCGAAGCCGGACCGGGAATCGACGCTGATGTCACCACCCAGGGCGAGCACGGTGCTCTTCGCCACGTCCATGCCCACGCCGCGGCCGGAGACCTCGGTCAGTTGCTCGGCGGTGCTGAAGCCGGGGCGGAATATGAGCTGGCGCAGGGCGTCGTCGCTCGCCTGCTCGCTGGCGGCGATGAAGCCGCCCGCCTCGGCCTTGACGCGGATGCGGCGCAGGTCGAGGCCGGCGCCATCGTCGCTGCAGACGATCATGACGCGGTTGGCCTCCTGGTGCACCGCGATCGTGATGCTGCCGGTCTCCGGCTTGCCGCCGCGCCGGCGCTCCCCGGCATCCTCGATCCCGTGGGCGACCGCATTGCGCACCATGTGCTCGAGCGGCGAGATCAGCCGGTCGAGCACCGTGCGATCGAGTTCGACCTGGCCGCCGCTGATGCTCAGGCGGACGCTGCGTCCGAGCTCGAAGGCCGTCTGGCGTGCGATGCGCTGCAGGCGCTCGGCGGCGCTTCCGAACGGCACGGTGCGTATGTGCATCAGATCGGAGTGCAGGTTGCGTTGCAGACGGGCCTGCTGGCCGAGCACGCCCTCGGTCTCGTCGAAGTGGCGGCTGAGGTTGTATTGCACCGTGGTCAGGTCGTGCAGCGACTCGGCCATGAACCGGGTGAGCTCCTGCAGCCGCGTGTAGCGATCGAATTCCAGGGGATCGAACGCGGCGTCGGACTGATCGAGGCTGTCGAAGCGCGCGCGCATCTGGCTCTCGGCCTGGATCTCGATCTCGCGCAGCTGGGCGCGCAGGTGCGTCACGCGCTCTTCCATGTCGGCGGCGGCGCGGCGCGCCGCGGAGAGCTCGGAGTTGATGCGCGCCCGCGTTAGCGCGATCTCCGCCGAGCCGTCGAGCAGGCGCTCCAGCATCTCGACCTGCACTCGCAGCTGCGCGGCGGAACCGGTTCGCGCGCCGTCGGCCTTCGGGTCCTCGATACGCAGTTCCTCGGCCTGCGCTGCGATCGACACGGCGTTGACGGCCGCGGCGGAGATCGACGGCTGTGTCACGTGACGGGCGTTCTCGAAGGCTTCGCACCACTGATCGAAGGCCACCTGCAGGCAGTCGAGGAAGGCGGGCGAGGCCTCTTTCGCGTGCATCGCGTGGAGCGCGCGCGACTCCGTGGCGTGTACGATCTCGCCTATCGACATGGCGCCGGCGCTGCGGGCGCTGCCTTTCAGCGTGTGCAGATGGCGCGCGATCTCCTCGGCGTGCGCGGCATTGCCGGGCGCGTTGCGCCACGCCTGCATGCTGCGGGCGAGTGCGGTCGCGAGCTCCAGCCCTTCCTCGGCGAACGTGCCGCGCAGGTCGGCGTCGATGGCGGAGATGTCCACGGCCGAGATCGCGGAGTCGTCCGTCGACGCTGAAGCCGCGCCCCCGGGCGCGCCCGCGGCAGGCGGCCGCGCAGCCGGTTCCCTCGGCGCGAGCGGCGCCTCGTCCTGTTCCACGGTGGCCGCGGGCGCTTCGGGCTGCGCGTCGACGGCATCGACAGCCGGGGGCGCGGCAGGCTCGTAGTTCGACGGCGCCGCGAGCACTGCGCCGCTCGGAGATGCGGATTCCCCGGCCGGGGCCTGCTGTTCGCGCACGGTCTCCAGCTGTTGCATGAGCTCGGCAGCCAGGGGTGGCAATTGCCGTCCGCGCACCGTCTCGACCATGGCCTCCAGTCTGTCGAGCGCCGAATCGGCGAGTTGCCGATCGGTGCCGCTCATCGGCTGCGCCGACTCGTGACGCATCTGCAGAAGCTTCTCGAGTGCATGGCTGAGCCTGGCGAGCGAGGCGACGCCGACCGTGCGGGCGATGCCCGCAAGCGTGTGCGCGGCGCGCACGAATTCGTGCGGGATGGCCTTCTCCCCTGCGCATTCCGCCAGCTCTTCGCGCAGGGTGCGCAGATGCACCGCGGCCTCCTGCAGGAAGATCTCGAACAGCGTCTTCGAGACCGTCAGCGCGTCGCCGAGCGTGACGGTCTCGCGCACCGGTTGCGGCTGGGGCTGCGGCTCCCGGGTCGTTGCCGGCGGCGCCGGATCCGGCGTGGTCGTCGCCGTATCGGCGGCCTGCGCGATGCTGACGGTCCCGCTCGTGCGAGGGGGCGCACCGCTCCCTGCGGCGGGCTCGCCTGCGCGCATCCGTTCGATCGTGCTCAGCAGGTCCGCAGCCGCCACCGTCGCGGAGCCGGTGGTCTTCAGTGCGCCGATCCAGCCCTCGAATCGCTGACCGCCCGCGCCCAGCAGCCCGATCAGTGGCGCGCTCACGGGCCGGTTCCCGCTCAGCCAGCCGTTCAGCAGTTCCTCGAACTTCCAGGCGACGTCGCCCATGCAGCACAGCCCGGCCACGCGGCTGCTGCCCTTCAGGGTGTGGAAGCAGCGGCGTACCGTGGCGAACGCCTCGCGATCCGCAGGATCTCCGCGCAGCGCCTCGAGCGTGGAGGCGATGTTCCGCAGCACCTCGGTGGCCTCATCGAGGAACACCTCGAGGATCTCCGGGTCGTTGCCGACGTCGATCTGCATCGAGTCGGCGGCGGCTTCGCCCTCATCGCCGATGGCGGTGATGGTCCCGGCGAGCGCGGCGGCCGGGTTCTGCTCGATCTGGCGATCGGCGATCAGGCTGCCGTCCTCGCGCACGCCCTGCAGGTTGCGCTGCAGCTTGTCGAGCCCGCCCCCTTGGAGTTCGCGCCACTCGTTGCAGATGTTCGGCGTCTCCCGGCGCTCGCGCGCGAGTTCGCTCTGGAGCTTTGGTGCAGCGGGCGCAACCGCGGCCTCCACCCACTGCGGGTGCGCGCGTTCGAGGCCAAGACGCGGGAGGATGGGAACCAGCACTTCGCCGGCGTTGGACTGCCGGCCCTTCATGGCGTGCATGTACAGTTCCATCGCCGCGAGCGTGTCGGCGACGGTCTCCAGATCGGCTCCGATCCGCTCCCCACCGCTTGCCACCCATGTACCGACGAGCTCGCGGCAGCGTCGTGTGACGTTGGCCGCGTCCTCGAGCTGCGCGACCTGCAGGGCGCCGCAGATCTGCCCGAGTGTTGCGATCGCCGCTTGCGCCTCTGCGACCTGGGAGCCCTGGCCGATGTAGTTCGTCAGCGCGTGCTCCACGCGCTTCAGTCCGCCGATCACCTCCTCGCATACCAGCGCCAGTGTTTCGCTGCTGAGGGTGGCGTCGGGCGTTTCCGGCTGCGCGGCGTACTCGCTGGCGGCGCCGCCAGCGAGCGCGGCCTTGACGTTGGCGATCGCCCACTGCAGGCGTGCGGCGAACTCGGCACGCTGCGCGCCGGTCGATCCGGCGAGTTCCTCGACGACCAGTATCAGCTTGGCTACGGTGAGACCGACGGGCTCCGACAGCGTGGCCGAAGGCGTGGCCCCCAACGTAGCCACCACCTCGCGCAATGCCTGCACGGCCGGCTCGGCGGCGACGGCCAGCGTTTCGGCGAGACGTTCCACGAGCCCGGAGATCGCCGCGCAGTCCGGTCTGCCGGTGGCCGCCCCGGCCTCCCAGGCGGCCTTGATCTGCTCGACGATCGCCGGGGCGGCCGGCGATTGGCTGCCCGCCTGCGATTCCCGCAGATAGGGCTCCAGTGCGTAGTGGTCGCGCACCGCGGCGATCGTGTCGCTTTCGCTGGTGCAGCCGGCGACGTGGTAGAGCACCTCGCGCAGCAGCGCGTCGGCAACACTGGCGGAGCCTTCTGCCATGCGCGCGAGCTGTGTGTCGATGCGCGCGCACAGTCGCTTGACCTGCGCGTCGGCGGCGATGCCGCCGTCGATGATGCCTTCGATGAGTCCGGTACAGGCCCAGAACAGCGGCGTAACCGTGCCATGGAGCCGATCCATCGGTTCCATGGCGAACTTCATCTGCGGAAGTCCGTGCGCGTCACCACGCAGCCATTTCAGCAAGGCGCGCTGGTAGTGGCCGCGCGCCGCGCGCGCGACCTCCGTGGAGTCCATACGCGCGTCCGCCGGCGGCGGCAGGCTGTGCGCCGGCCGTGGCGGGCGTACGTCCGGGTAGAACAGGTCGGCGGCCGCGACCTTGTCCTCACCCAGCGCGCGGCGCAGCGCAGTGTAGGCGGGCAGCAGCCGCAATGGCCGATCCGGGCTCCCGGCAACGAGATCCTTGAGGTACGCGCCGAGCGCGGGAACGCCCTCGCGCAGGGCGTTGACCGCCTCCTGCCTCTTGGCTTCGCCGTGCTCATCGCTCTTCAATGACGCCGCCAGTGCCTCCAGCGACTCGCAGTAGCGTACCGCACCGTGCAGCTCCGCCATGCCGAGCGCGCCGGTGATGCGGTGCAGCTCCTCGGCAAGCGGCGCGGCCTTCGCGGGCTCCGGCACTGCCGTCAACTGTCCGGCGACCACGTTCAGTCCCCGGTCGATCTCCCCGTGTACCCAGCCAAGCAGACCGCGGTGAGCACCCGTCGAAGTGGTCATGGTCTTGCGTCCCTAGATCTTGAATCCCGATACCGATGTCTTCAGCTCGTCGGCAACCTGCGTCAGCTGCGTGACCGACTCGGTGGTGCGCTTGGTGCCCTCGGTGGTCTGCAGCGTGATCTTCATGATGCTCTCCATGCGCCTGGACACGTCGGCGGCGGCCATCGCCTGCTCCCTCGCCACGCCGAAGATCTGCTCGATGAGACCGGCAAGATCCTTGGATACCTCGCGGATCTCGGTGAGCGCCTCGCCCGCGGCATCGGAGAGCTTCGCCCCTTCCACCACGCCGACCGTGCTGCGTTCCATGGCCGCCACCGCCTCCTGCGTGTCGCGCTGAATCGCGCGGATGAGCGCGCCAATCTGCTTGGTGGCGTCACCGGAGCGCTCGGCGAGCCGCTGCACCTCCTCGGCGACCACCGCGAATCCGCGGCCGGCCTCGCCGGCGGCCGCGGCCTGGATCGCCGCGTTCAGCGCGAGGACGTTGGTCTGCTCGGTGATGTCGGAAATCATTTCGATGATCTCGCCGACCTCCTGCGAGCTCTCGCCGAGACGCTTGATGCGCTTGGCCGTCTCCTGGATCTGGTCGCGGATGTCGTTCATGCCCTTGATGGAGTTCTCCACGGCCGAAGCGCCCTTGGCGGCGGCCTGCAGCGAGCGCTGCGCGACGCCCGCGGACTCCGTGGCCGTCTCGGACACCTTCTTCGCGCCGCTCGCCACCTGTACCACCCGCTTGCCGGCGTCCTGGATTTCCTGGGTCTGGACCTTGGCGGCGCTCAGCAGGCGCGCGGAGATCGTGCCGGCCTGCTCGGTCTTGTTCGTCACCTCGGCGGTCGCGGTGTTGACGCGCTCGACCAGGTTGCGCAGCTCGCCGATGGTGAAGTTGACGGAGTCGGCGATGGCACCGGTGAAATCCTCCGTCACCTTCGCCTTCACGGTGAGATTGCCGTCGGCGAGGTCGCCGAGCTCATCCAGCAGGCGCAGGATTGCCTCCTGGTTGCGCTGGTGGTCGGCGCTGATCTTGTCGGCCTGCTCCTTCTGCGCGCGCGCCGTGGCGATCGTGAAGCGCGCCAGCAGGGTCAGCAGGAAGATGGCGAGCAGCGACAGCGCGGCCGTTATGAGAGTGTCGGTGACCGCGCGCGTCTGCCCGGCGGCGATACGCTTGGCAAGCAGATCGTCGAGCACGCGGCTGGCGCCGACGCCGAGCTCCGCCAGTCCGGCGGTTGCCTCGTTGTAGGCGGCCAGCATCTCGTCCAGGGATTGCGCGGGACCGGTCTCCGCCTCCAGGCCGGAGCGCGACAAGGCGAGCAGACTCCCGGTCTTCTCGGTAGCCGCCTGCAGCGCGCCGCCCAGTGCGTCCTCGATGTCGCCGTTGGCGCCGAAGGAGCGCGCCAAGCTGCCGCGCACGCCCATCAGCAGTCGATCGGAGTAGGTCTCCGCGACCAGCGCGCGGACTCGCGACAGCATGGGCTGCGCGCCGGAGTGCGCGGCGGCGAGCGCCGCGACCTTGCCGACCTCCAGCGAGGTCTGCGTCAACTGCGCGGCGATCACCGAGATGAGGTAGTAGGTCTCGACCTGCGGGTCGAGCGTCATCCTGGAGTTGTCGGCGACGTCGGTCTGGAAGGTGAGCAGCGCGTCGGCGAATTCCTGGTGCGACTTCTTGACGCTCTCGACCGTCGACGCGGCGGCCGCGGATTTCATCGTCGTCCATTGCTCCTGCAGCACCTTCCACTGGTCGTGGACGTCCAGTTCTATGCCCTGCGCGGCGTTGACGGCATCGAGCTCGGTCATCTGCGCGTCAATGACCTGGTCGAGCTCCTGCAGCCTCGCGGCATAGATGTTGTAGCCCTTCGCGTACTCTACGGCGAAGAACTGGTGTATGGGCAGGTTGGCCGCAACCCTGGTGAGCGGCACCATGTAGGGCACGCCGAGCCGTTCGCGTTCGGAGAATTTCACGGACGTCGCGAGCTCGCGCACCAGGTAGACGAGCAGCAGCACGAGGGGCACGGAGAACAGCACGCCCACCAGCGCGAAGGTCTGCGCGAGGCTCATGCGGCCGAACAGGCGCTGCAGCAGCGTGGCCTTGGCGCCGGGCGTGGCCGCCTTTGGACGCGATTGGGCGTTCCGCTTCTTCGTGCGGGACTTCAGGCGCGTCCCGATCGTGCTGAGCATCATAAGTGACCTCCGTCAATGCGATTGTTGATGCGACGCATCCCGTGCGTCGGTCGGGAATCGTATGTGTTCCGCTGATCTCGCGGCGCACTACTCCGATACGTCGAGGAAGCTGCGCTGTGCCACCAGTTGTTGCGGATCCAGTTCGCGCCAGTAGCGTCCGTTGCCGTCGCGGTAGCCGGCTTTGATCCAGGGCGTTTCGCCGGATTTGTAGGAATCGTCGGGCGTGAACCGGGCGTCGTGGCGCAGGCCGTACGTGGAGGTGACCAGCAGGCCCGCGCCGCGCGCGATGCGCGCACTGAGAAGCAGCACGCGCCTCGCGGCGGTCGCCTCCGCGCGCGGATGCCCGAGGAAGCCGCACATGTCCACCACGGTGTAGAGGTTGCCGCGCACGTTCGCGACTCCGGCCACCCACTTGCGTGCCAGCGGCACCGGTTCGATCGCGGGCACCGGCAGCACCTCGCTGCAACCGCCCAGGTCCACGAGCCACGCCTCCTCGCCGATCTGGAAGCCGAGCTTGGCATTCAGCGTCGAGGCCGCCGTGCTGGCATTCAGCCGTTCGATGAGCGACTGCTGGAATTTCCGGAGATCGGTGCGGGTTGCCATGGGTGCGGTGCCTTCAGATCGCGCGGATCTTCCTCAGCAACTCCTCCTTGTTGATCGGCTTGACGATGTAGTCCTTCGCGCCCTGGCGCATGCCCCAGACCTTGTCGGTCTCCTGGTCCTTCGTGGAGCAGATGATGACGGGGATGTGCTTGGTGGCCTCGTCCCTGGTGATGGAGCGGGTCGCCTGGAAGCCGTTCAGACCCGGCATCACCACGTCCATGAGCACGAGGTCGGGCTTGCCGGCCTTGGTCTTGGCCACCGCCTCCTCGCCGTCCTGCGCGGTCTCCACCTGGAAGCCGCTGGCGGTGAGCATCTCGGTCAGGGAGTGACGCTCGGTGGGCGAATCGTCGACGACCAGAACTTTCGATACGGGCATTTTGGACTCCTTGCAGTTACCTGCCGGTGGTGGATACGTGAGCGGCGACGCTCTGCAGCAGACTCTGTCGCGTGAAGGGCTTCAGCAGATACTGGCTGGCGCCGACGAGGCGGCCGCGTGCCTGGTCGAAGACGCTGTCCTTGCTCGACAGCATGATGACCGGCGTGTCGCGATACCGCGGGTTGCGCTTGAGCATGCTGCAGGTCGCATATCCGTCCAGGCGCGGCATCATGATGTCCATGAAGATGACGTCCGGCTGGTGATCGATGACCTTGGCCAGCGCATCGAAGCCGTCCTCGGCCAGGATCACCTGGCAGCCCGCCTGCGTCAGCGCAATCTCCGCGCTGCGCCGGATGGTGGCGCTGTCGTCGATGACCATCACACGGATCCCGGCGAGCCTCTCGGGCGCGTTCGTCACCGCAGCCTGCGATTGCGTAGTCACTGATCCGGCCTCGTCCCCATGAAGCGTTGTTGTTGGTGAACGGCTACCCGAAATCCCGTCGCACGCCCGCGAGAGCGCACTCGACGATCCCTGCCGGGTATACGCACAGAGGCATAGCGGCTGAACCGTGCACGACTTTAGGGCGGGGCGGGCCGCGGGAGCTGAAGGCTTCCGTTGCCGCGACGCGCAACTACGCAACTACGCAACTAATGGATTTCCGGTGACGGCCGATAAGCGTTCGCGATGGTGCGAGCGAGGGCGTGCCGACCCCGGGGCCACACCGAGAGAAAAATGCAGGCGTTCCTCATACATCGATCCGAGGACTTCCGGCTGCTCCTCAGCCAGTACCTCGCCATCCTCTGGCCGGACATCCAGGTGGTCGACTGCGCGCTCGCCGAATGGGAGGCCGTCGCCGCGCGCGAGCTGGCGGATCCGCCGGATCTCGTCATCGTCGGCCACGACGACGCGAACATTCTGCGGGCCGCCGCCAACGAGCTGGCGGCGCGGTTCTCCAGCAGGCCGCTGTTGTGCATCGGCGAGGCCGCGCACGAACCGGTCGTGCGCCCGGTGCTCCAGGGCGGGCTCTGCGTGTTCCTACCGGCGCAGTCACTCTCACGCACCACCCTGAGCGAGGTGTTGGACCGAATCATCGCGGAGCGTACCGCGCCCGCCATGCTGCCCGGCGAGGACGTGACCGATCGGCTGGTCTTTGCCGGCGACGGCGAACCGGCGCCCGATGCTGTGGAGTTCTGCATCAACGGCAAGCCCATCTGCATCCGCGGCTACCGGCTGGTGAGAAAGATCGGCGAAGGCGGGATGTCGCGCGTATTCATCGCCGAGCGCGAGGCGGACGGCCAGGAGCTCGTGCTCAAGATCCTCGACGGGTCGATGATGCAGGACCCCGTGCAGCTGCAGCGCTTCATGCACGAGTATCGCATCGTGGCCCAGGTCGACAGCCCCTGGGTCGTGAAGATCTTCGACCAGGGATTCACCGACGACCACGTGTTCATCGCCATGGAGCATTTCCCGGCCGGCGATCTCAGGCAGCAGCTCGGTCAGCCGTTTGCGCCGAACCGGGCGCTGTCTCTGGTGTGGGCGGTGGGCATGGCCCTGGATTCGATACATCGGCACGGCATCGTGCATCGCGATCTGAAGCCGCCCAACATAATGTTTCGCGCCGATCGCTCGCTGGCGCTGGTGGACTTCGGCGTCTCGCAGATGGACTCCATCGCCACGGAGTTCACGCAGTCCGGCGAGCTGGTGGGCACTCCGCTGTACATGAGCCCGGAGCAGGGCAGCGGCAGGACGGTGGATGCCCGCAGCGATCTCTACAGCCTTGGGGCCATCCTCTACGAGATGCTCACCGCCAGGCGCGTGTTCACCGCGAAATCGCTGATGTTGATCATCCACATGCATGCGACCGAACCGCCGCCGCGGCTGCCGCCGTCCCTGTACGCCATGCAGGAACTGCTCGATCGGCTGCTTGCGAAGGCCCCGGCCGACCGTTTTCAGAGCGCGCGCGAGATGCTGGCGTACATCAAGTCGAAGTGGGGCGATGCGCGGCTCAAGGGCGAGGGCGCGGCCCCGCGCGGCCACGTAGGCGCAGCGCCGGCAGGCGACGCCCTGGCGCGGATGAAGTAGTCGCGCCGGCGGCGCCCGGGAGGAGACCGTGATAGAGTAACGCCCTTTCCAATCAGGGCGGGACCTTACCATGCTTACTCGGAATTTCCTGTCGTTCGCCAGGTGGTCGGCGGCGGCGCTGATCCTCATGACCTCGCAGGTCGCCTCCGCGGAGTCCCCGCGCGTGGAGCTGAAGACCAGCCTGGGCAGCATTGTGCTGGAGCTTTATCCCGACAAGGCGCCGAAGTCCGTCGCCAACTTTCTCCAGTACGTGAACGACGGTTTCTACGACGGCACGATCTTTCACCGGGTCATCGACGGATTCATGATCCAGGGCGGCGGCTTCACGCCTGACTTCGACCAGAAGGAGACGCGCGAACCGATCGAGAACGAGGCCGCCAACGGCCTGCAGAACACGATCGGCACCGTCGCGATGGCGCGCACCGGCGATCCGCACTCGGCCACGGCGCAGTTCTTCATCAACGTCGCCGACAACGATTTCCTCAACCACACCGCGCCGACGCCGCAGGGCTGGGGCTACGCGGTGTTCGGCAAGGTGGTGGAGGGCATGGACGTGGTCGACAAAATCCGTCAGGTGGCCACCGGGCAGCGCGGCCCGTTCGAGGGCGTGCCGACCACGCCGGTCGTCATCGAGCAGGCGCGCGTGCTCGCCGCCGGGGCGGCGCCCGCTGCCGCGGCCGCAGAGGGAGGCACGCCATGAGAGTGAAACTGCAGACCAGCAAGGGCGATATCGTGCTCGAGCTCAATCATGAGAAGGCGCCCATCACCGTCGATAACTTCGTCGGCTACGTCAGGGCCGGCCACTACGACGGGACGATCTTCCATCGCGTCATCGACGGATTCATGATCCAGGGCGGCGGTTTCGAGGCCGGCCTGAGGCAGAAGCCGACGCGTGAGCCGATCCAGAACGAGGCCGGCAACGGCCTGAGCAACGAGACCGGCACCATCGCCATGGCCCGCACCATGGCCCCGCACTCGGCGAGCGCGCAGTTCTTCATCAACGTCAAGGACAACACCTTCCTCGACCACACGGCGCCGACCTCCCAGGGGTGGGGCTACGCGGTGTTCGGCAAGGTGGTGGAGGGCATCGACGTGGTCAACGAGATCAAGAAGGTCGGTACCGGCTCGCGCGGCGGCCACGACGACGTGCCGCTCGAGGACGTGACCATCGACAGGGCGATCGTCCTGGAAGACTAGCGTTTCCGCCCGTGACGCCGCCGCGCGCGCCGTGCGGCGGCCTTGCCTGCGCGCGCCGCCCCCTGGCGCGTCCGCCTTTCCGCTCGCATCAAGAAAATCCTCCCCGGGCCGACAACGGATCGGGGCCCGGGTCCGGGTCCGCCAACCGGCGAGGCCCGTGGCATCGCCGCACGAAGGGGGAGAGACAGTGTCGGGGCCGAGCCACTTTGGGATGAGCCGCATCGCCCTTGCGATCCTGCTGTGCCTCGCGCTGGGCCACGGCGCCGCCGCGCACGCGGCCACGGTTCTGATCGCGGGCGCGAGCGCCGGGACCGACGGGAACTACAATTCGGGTTTCCCATTCAATACCAGTCTATTCGGCGGCGGCTCGATGCGGCTGCAGCAGGTCTACGAGGCCGGCGAGATCGCCGCGCTTCCCGGGCCGCAGTACCTCACCACGATCGCCTTTCGCGCCGACGGCGCCCATGGCAACGGGTTCGCCGCAGTGACACTCGATCTGCGCATCGATCTCTCGACGACGCTGCTCGACGCCGACAATCTCTCCCCGACGTTCGCTGAGAACATCGGTCCCGATCGGCACACCGTGTTCGAGGGCGCGATCACCTTGTCCAGCAGCGCCACTGCGCTGGCGGGCGGCGCGAAGGTCTTCGATATCATGCTCGCGCTGGCCGATCCGTTCCTGTTCGATCCCGCGCGCGGCAACCTGCTGCTCGACATCCGCAGCTACGGCACGACGACGACCACGCAGATGGATGCCGTGAACGCGCGCGCCGACGGTCTCTCGCGGGTCGTGGCCCGGGATGTCCGCGCGACGGCGGGTGCAGCCGATACCGTCGGCCTGGTGACCCGCTTCACCTTCCAGCCGCAGCCAGTGCCGTTGCCGCCGGCGATATGGCTGCTCGCCACCTCGCTCGTCGCGCTCGCCGGTCTGGGGCGTCGCCGCGGGCGGCGATGAATGCCAGTGTGGCCGCGGTCTGCCGCTAAACCTCCCCGGCCTGCGGTCGCTAACCCGATCGGGGAAGCGCGCGCGGCAATGATGATCCGTGGTTCCCACGCCCGCGCCGATTTCAGTTTCACATGAGTACGAGCGGCTGACACGCGAAATGCAAGCGGCACAGAACGTCAAGATTGGTCGGTATGTCCTGGTCAAGCCGCTGGGCAAGGGGCTGCACGGCGCGGTGTTCCTCGCCGAGGATCCGCATCTGCGCCGGCGTGTCGCGGTCAAGGTGCTGCACCCCGATCCCGAGCAGCCCCGTCCGGTGATCTCGCCGCAGGCGAAGTTCCTCGCCCAGCTTCGTCATCCCAACATCGTGGCGCTCTACGATGCGGACATCGCCGGCGAGCGCGTCTACCTGGTCACCGAGTATCTCGAGGGCCGCACGCTGCGCGAGGAGATCCGCGATCGCGGCGCGCTGCCGCTTCCCGAAGCGGTGAGCGTGGGCCGGCAGATCGTCGACGGCATGGCGTTCGCGCACGCGCGCGGCATCCTGCACATGGACCTGAATCCTTCCAACGTCATGCGCGACCGCGAAGGACGGCCCCGTATCATGGATTTCGACCTGTCGCGCAGCGCCTCCACACCGTTCAGCGGCGAACTCATCGGCACGCTGCGCTACATCTCTCCGGAGCACGCCAGCACGCGCAAGCTGGACAAGCGCACCGACGTCTACGCGCTGGGCCTCATAATCTACGAACTCGTCACCGGCAAGCCGGTGGTGCTGGGCAACGATCAGAAGCGGATGGTCGAGCAGATCCGCAGCGGCCGCATCAACTGGGACCTGCTGCGTCAGCGCGACCCCGCCGGCCTGGTCACCGCGGTGCTGGAGTTCGCGCTGAAGCAGGATCCGGCGAAGCGCTACCCCGACGCTGGCGCAATGGGCAAGGCGCTGGCCCAGGCCTCGCGCCACATCAGCTACATGGGCGGCGAGCAGGACCCGCCGCTGCACGGCACGATAGAGTTCATACTGCGCCGTATCCAGCGCAAGGGTGATTTTCCGGTCATCTCGCGCACGCTGCAGGAGATCAATCGCCTGACGGCGGACGAGTGCCGCGCCAACACCGATCAGGTCGCCAACGTGATACTGCGCGATTACTCGCTGACCAGCCGCCTGCTGAAGCTCGCCAACTCGGCGTTCTACGGAAATTTCGCCGGTCGCGTCCGCAGCGTCACCGACGCGGTGCGCATACTCGGCGTGGATCAGGTGCGCATGGCCTGCAACGGCCTGGCATGCTTCGGCCATTTCGCGGACAAGGCCGGGGACCGCGATCTGAAGGAGACGCTCATCCGGTCCTTCGTTGCCGGCCTGCTGACGCGCCACCTGGCCTCGCGTTGCGGCATCAGGGACGTCGAGGAGGCGTTCATCTGCGGTCTGCTGCACGACCTCGGCCGTACGGTCACCATGTACTATTTCGCCGACGACTTCCGCGACATTGCCGCGCTCATCGAGCAGGGTGGCGAGGAGGAAGCCGCGGCCCGCTCGGTGCTGGGCGTGCGCTACACCGAGCTCGGATACGCGATCGCGCGGGAGTGGGCGTTCCCCGAGATCATCCTCTTCAGCATGGCGGATCGCGATCTGAAGATCCTGCCGCCCAACGCGCCGCACGCCGAGACATTGCGGTGCCTGACGACATTCGCCAATGGCCTGTGCCACGCCGCCGCGCGCGGCGGCGTGCCGGAGCCGGACAGCGGCGAGCTGCGCGCGTTGCTGGCGCCGATACAGGGGATCATTCCCTTGGCGCCGGCGCATGCGGTGGCGGTCGTGGCGGCCGGTATCGATCGATTCCGGCAGTTCGCGCCGGTGCTGGAAATCGATACGGAACGCAGCTCGTTCATGAAACTGGCCTCGTCCTGGGTGGAGGCACGGCAGAGGGACCTCGGCGTCACGGCGAGCGAGCTGCCCGCGGGTCAGCTCCTCCCCCCGGGGGGAGCGGTGACACTGGCCTGTACGGCCGCAGACCCCGAGGCCACCATCGGTCCGGACGACGGCGAGTGGACGCGCGAATTCCACCGTCTGCTCAACACCGGAACCGACTAGCGCGGGAACTCCGCCGCGCCGGGCCGCGGGCGCCCACCCGGGCCGGCAGCCCTGCCCCAGCGGCCTTGCCGCTTTCCCCGCCACGACCGGCAAGCGCTTGCCGAGCGACCCGTCCCCAGCCGGCCAGAAATTACGTAATCTTCTGAAAAATATACGTAAAGCATAGTTGGCACAGGTGCTGCTTTGGTCCGGGCAGGAAACAGCCCGGCAGAGACACAAAGACATGGCACTGGACCCCATCTTCGGCATACACGGCGCGGCCCTCGTCGCACGCAGCCGGCGCGCGGAAATACTGGCGGCGAATCTCGCCAACGCCGACACGCCGAACTACAAGGCGCGCGACGTCGACTTCGCGGCGTTGATGCGCGGTCAGCTGGCCGAGTCCGACGCCGGTCTGGTCAAGACCGACGCCCGCCACCTCGACCTCGGCGACAGCCGTTTCTTCGGCGCCGGGGTGCTCTACCGCGAGCCCGACCAGCCCAGCCTCGACGGCAACACCGTCGACACCCAGATCGAGCAGGCCGAGTTCGTGAAGAACGCCATGCAGTACCAGGCCAGCCTGCGGTTCCTCAACCAGCGCATCCAGGGGCTGCGCTCGGCGATACGGGGAGAATAGCGCATGTCCCTGTTCAAGGTGATGGACATAGCGGGCAGCGCGCTCAGCGCGCAGTCGCTGCGGTTGAACACGACGGCCAGCAACATGGCCAACGCCGACAGCGTCTCCAGCAGCATCGCGACCACCTACCGCGCGCGCCACCCGGTGTTCGCGACGATGATGGACGACCTCATGAGCTTCGAGGGCGATAGCGCCGGCGCCGGTGTGGAGGTGCGGGGCGTGATCGAGAGCCGGGCACCGGTGCGCTCGATATACCGGCCGGAGCACCCGATGGCCGACGAGAACGGCTACATCCACATGCCGAACGTCAACATGGTCGAGGAGATGGCGAACATGATGTCGGCCTCGCGCAGCTACCAGATGAACATCGAGATCGCCAACGCCTCCAAGCAGCTCGTGCTGAGCACGCTGCAGCTGGGCGTCTGATAGGCAAACCGGAATGAACCAGTTCGCGAAGCGTTAGGGAGCAGGAAACATGGCCAGCAATTCGAACTCAGTCGGTTCCGGCGGCAGCGTACTGGACCAGTATGCGATTCAGCAGTCGACCAAGTCGGCCAGCAAGACGCTGAGCCAGGACACATTCCTGAAGCTGATGGTCGCGCAGATGAACAATCAGGATCCGAACAAGCCCATGGAGAGCGGTCAGTTCCTGAGCCAGTTATCGCAGTTCGGCCAGCTGAACGCCGTGACCCAGCTGCAGAAGTCCTTTGAGACGCTGGCGAGCACGCTGCAGTCCAACCAGGCGCTGCAGGCATCGACCATGGTCGGCCGCACCGTGCTGGTGGACGCCGGCAGGATGGCCACGCAGAACGCGGGCGACAAGATTTCCGGCGTCATCAACCTGCCGGCGCAGACCGGCTCGCTGAACGTCAAGGTTTACGACTCCACGGGACAGCTCGTGAAGGAGATTCCACTGGGGGCACAACCGGCTGGTGAGGTGAAGTTCACCTGGGAGGGGATGGACAGCGGTGGCGTCGCCGCACCGGCCGGTACTTATCGCATCACCGCGCAGGCGGAATACAACGGCCAGACGGTGGCCATGGCCACGCAACTGGAGGCGCGCGTGGAGAGCGTCTCGCTGGGCACCGGCGGGGCGGCCTCGCGATTGAATCTGGCGGGTCTCGGCGCAGTCGGCATCGACAGCGTCAAGGCCATCAAGTAGGGACTGCGGGAACCTCGTTTCCGAAGAGATCTGACAGGAGAGAACGACCATGCCGTTTCGCACAGCAATCAGCGGTCTGCGCGCTTCGATGACCGACCTGAGCACCATCGGTAACAACGTGGCCAACGCCAGCACGACCGGCTTCAAGAAGTCGCGCGCGGAGTTTGCCGACATCTACGCCGCAAGCAATCTCGGCGTCGCCGGCGACACGCCGGGATCCGGAGTGAACGTCGCGCGCATCGCCCAGCAGTTTTCCCAGGGCACGGTGTCGTTCACCGAGAATGCGCTCGATCTGGCGATCAACGGCAACGGCTTCTTCGTCGTCAACGACGGCGGCTCGAATCTCTACACCCGTTCCGGCGCCTTCGGCGTGGATCGCGAGGGCTACGTCGTGAACGCGCAGAATCAGCGCCTGCAGGCCTTCCAGGCCGATACCAGCGGCACGATCACCGGCGCGCTGGGGGATCTGCTGATCAACACCGCGAACGTCGCACCGGGGGCGACGACCGCCGTCACAATCGGCTTGAACCTGGATTCCTCCGCCAGCGTGCCGGCGGTGGCGACGTTCGATCCGACCAACACGTCCAGCTACAACAATGCCACGTCGACGACCGTCTACGACTCGCTCGGGAATTCGCACGTCGCCTCGATGTATTACGTGAAGTCCGGCGCCAACGCGTGGGATACCTATACCTACGTCGACGGCGTCGCCGTGGACGGACCGACGGCGCTGACCTTCAACAGCAGCGGCGCGCTCACCGCTCCGGCGGGCGGCGCCTTCACGACGGCCTCCTTCACGCCGAGCGGCGGCGGCGCGGCGATGACGCTCGATCTGAACTACGGCGCCAGCACCCAGTACGGCAGCCCGTTCTCGGTCAACAGCATGGTGCAGGACGGGTACACCACCGGCACGCTGAGCGGCCTGGACATCGACAAGAGCGGCATCATCTTCGCGCGCTACTCCAACGGCCAGGCGGTGACGCTGGGCCAGGTGGCGCTGGCGAATTTCGCCAACCCGCAGGGTCTGCAGCCGGTGGGCGACACCGCCTGGGCCGAGACCTTCGAGGCCGGCGCGCCGCTGGTCTCCGCGCCGGGCTCATCGAACCTGGGGCTCGTCCAGGGCGGGGCGCTCGAGGAGTCCAACGTCGATCTCTCCGAGGAACTGGTGAAGATGATCGTCGCGCAGCGCAATTTCCAGGCGAACGCGCAGGTCATCCAGACCGCCGATCAGGTCACCCAGTCGATCATCAACATCCGTTAATCGTTGAACGGCTAGCCGCTCGGGGAAACGCGCATGGATCGGATGGTCTACCTGGCGATGACGGGAGCGCGGCAGATGCTGATGCAGCAGGCGGCCGCGTCGAACAACCTCGCCAACGCCGCCAGCCCCGGGTTCCGCGCCGACCTCGAGGCGTTCCGCGCCATGCCGGTGTTCGGTCCCGGGCAGCCCACGCGCGTATACGCGATGGCGGAGCGGCCGGCCGTGAACTTCCGGCCCGGCTCGCTCGAGACGACGGGCAACGATCTCGACGTCGCGGTCGACGGCGAGGGATTCCTCGCGGTGCAGGCTGCCGACGGCACCGAGGGCTACACGCGCGCGGGGGACCTGCGGCTCAACGGCAACGGCTTGCTGGAGACCGGCAACGGTCGGCCGGTGCTGGGCAATGGCGGGCCGGTGGCCATTCCGCCGGCGGAGAGCATCCTCATCGCCGCCGACGGCACGATCTCGATCCGCCCCGTCGGCCAGGGCTCCGACACGCTGGTGGTGGTCGATCGCCTGAAGCTCGTTCGGCCGGACACCCGGGAGCTGCACAAGGGCGAGGACGGCCTGTTCCGGAGGAAAGACGGCGCGAATCTCGAGGCCGACGCCTCGGTGCGCGTGGTGCAGGGTGCGCTGGAGAGCAGCAATGTGAACTCGGTCTCCGAGATGATCAACATGATGACCTATCAGCGCAACTTCGAGCTGCAGGTCAAGGCGATGCAGACCGCCGAGAAGAATGACACCGCCATGTCGCAGCTGCTGCGGATGGCCTGAAGGTTGCAATTCACGATCGCCGGCCGCTGAAGCCGTCGCCGGCAAACAATCGAGAGGATACGAAGATGGAACCCGCACTCTGGGTCGCGAAGACCGGACTGGATGCTCAGAACACGCGCATGCAGGTCATTGCACACAACCTGGCCAACGTCAACACCACCGGCTTCAAGCGCGACCGCGCCTCCTTCGAGGACCTGCTGTACCAGACGGTGCGGCAGCCGGGGGCGGCGTCCTCGCAGAACTCGGAACTTCCCTCCGGCCTCATGCTCGGCACGGGCGTGCGCATCGTCGCCACGGAGAAGAATTTCGGACAGGGCAGCATCGAGCAGACCGAGAATCCGCTGGATGTCGCCATCCAGGGCCGCGGCTTTTTCCAGGTGCTGATGCCCGACGGCAGCATCTCGTATTCGCGCGACGGTTCCTTCGAGATGGATTCCGAGGGGCAACTCGTGACCTCCGAGGGTTACCTTGTGGAGCCGGCGATCACGATACCGGAGGACACCCTGAGCCTGACCGTCGGATCCGACGGTACCGTGAGCGCTCTGGTTGCCGGTGAATCCACGCCGCAGCAGATCGGCACCATCGAGCTCGCCGACTTCGTCAACCCGCTCGGCCTGCAGCCGATCGGCCAGAACCTGTTCAAGGAGACCGTCTCGAGCGGTACGGCGCAAACCGGGACGCCGGGCACGGACGGCATGGGCACCCTCGTGCAGGGTTCGCTCGAGAGCTCCAACGTCAATGTGGTGGAGGAACTGGTGAACATGATCGAGACGCAACGCGCCTACGAGATGAACTCCAAGGCCATCTCCACCGTGGACCAAATGCTGGGCTTCGTGACCCAGACTCTCTGACAGGCAGCCAAACCATGATCAAGGCGAACACTACGCGCATGTACGACAAGGCCACGCTGGTGGCGGCCTTGGCCTTTCTCGCCATGGCCATCATCGCCTTGAGCGGATGCACCGGCAGCGCTCCGCGGCGCGACCCGGAGTTCGCCGCCGCCATGCCGGCGGCGCGCGTTCCGACGGAGCAGCATCCCGGCGGGTCCATCTACCAGCCCGGCTACGCCCTCTACCTGTTCGAGGACGCGAAAGCGCGCCGCATCGGCGACACGCTGACCATCAAGCTGGTCGAGAAGACGACGGCGGAGAGTTCATCCAGCAGCAGCTTCGACAAGGAGAGCTCGACGAACATCGCCAATCCCACCATTCTCGGGTCCACCCCGCAGTTCGGCCTGCCCGGCGCGCTGCCGCTGGCCGACACCGACAACAACACGCTCGAGACTTCGATGGGCGCGACCTCCGATTTCAGCGGCAAGGGCGACAACGAGCAGGAGAGCAAGTTGATCGGCGACATCACGGTTACGGTGGCGGACGTGCTGCCGAACGGCAACCTGGTCGTGCGCGGCGAGAAGCGCGTGCGCATCAACCAGGGCAACGAGTACGTGAAGCTCTCCGGCATCGTGCGCCCGATCGACGTCGACCTGGACAATACTGTGCCGTCGACCAAGGTCGCCGACGCCACGATCATCTACAACGGCGACGGACAGACGGCCAGTGCCAGCAAGGCAGGTTGGCTGACACGGTTCTTCACCAGCGCGCTGTCGCCGCTCTGATAGACGGAACAAGAGCGAAACGATCCGTATGAAGCGTGTGCTGACAGGACTGGTGGCCGGCGCGATGCTGGCGCTGAGCGCCTCCGTGGTGCAGGCGGAGCGCATCAAGGACATCGCCCGTATCGCCGGCGTGCGCGACAACCAGCTCGTGGGCTACGGCCTGGTCGTCGGTCTCGACGGCACGGGCGACAAGACGGAGTTCACGGCGCAGACCGCGAAGAACATGGTCAGGCAGTTGGGTCTCACGCTGCCCCAGAAGGTCAAGCCGTCACTGAAGAATGCCGCGGCCGTCATCGTGCAGGCGACGCTACCGCCGTTCGCCAAGCCCGGCCAGACCATCGACGTGACCGTCTCCTCGCTCGGCGACGCCAAGAGTCTGCGCGGCGGCAGCCTGGTGATGACGCCGCTGAAGGGCGCGGACGGAGGCATCTACGCGATCGCGCAGGGCAACGTGGTCGTCGGCGGGCTCGGTGTGGAGACCAACGACGGCTCCTCGATCAGCATCAACGTGCCGAGCAGTGGCCGCATCGCCAACGGGGCGACGGTGGAACGCGAGGTCATGACCGCCTTCAACCAGGGCAACCAGCTGCTGCTGACGCTCGATTCACCGGATTTCACCACCGCCACGCGCATGGCCGAGGCTATCAACGCCAACGGCGGGCGCGCCCAGCCGATCGACGGGTCATCCGTGGCCGTCGCCATGCCGGTCGACCCGCAGCAGCGGGTGGCGTTCATGTCGCAGGTCGAGAATCTGGAGCTTTCCCCGGGCGAGGCGGCCGCCAAGGTGGTCGTCAATTCGCGCACCGGCACCATCGTCATCGGTCAGCACGTCGCCGTCAGCGCCGCCGCGGTCACGCACGGCAGCCTGACGGTCACGATCACCAACGACCCCATCGTGAGCCAGCCGCCGCCGTTGTCGCGCGGCGACACGGTCGTGGTTCCGAAGCAGAACATCGACGTCAGGGAGGAGAAGAACCGCATGTTCCTCTTCAATCCGGGCGTCAGGCTCGACGACATCGTCCGCGCCGTCAACGCGGTGGGTGCTGCGCCGGGCGATCTGGTCGCGATACTCGAGGCGCTCAAGCAGGCCGGCGCGCTGAAGGCCGAGTTGGTGGTGATCTGATGGCGAACGGCTTCGAGAAGGCGCTGGCCGGCGCGGACTTCGGCGCACTGGTCGGCCTGCGCGCCCAGGCCCGCAGGAACTCGCCCGAGGCCGCGCGCGCCGTCGCGCAGCAGTTCGAGGCCCTGTTCGTGCAGACCATGCTGCAGAGCATGCGCGAGGCGAACAATTTCGGCGGGCTGTTCGACAGCCCGCAGACCGGGCTCTACCAGGATCTGTTCGACAAGCAGATATCCGCAGACATCGCGAAGCGCGGCGACCTCGGCTTCGCCGACATGCTGCTGCAGCAGATCGCGCCGAAGGCGTCGGGCACGGTGGATGCCGAGGCGCTCGTCAGATTCGAACCCCGCTGGTGGCAGGGCATGCACGGCGAGCCGTTGCAGACGATGCGGCAGCTGGAGACCTCCGAGCGCATCGCAGCCGCCGTCGACACATCGGAGGACGACGCCGGCCCGCCCGATGCGATCGGGGATACCCCGGCATACAATCCGCGCACCTTCGGCTCGCGCGAGGAGTTCGTGCGTGCGCTGGCGCCGCACGCGGAGGCGGCGGGCAGGAAACTGGGTCTGGATCCGGACCTGCTGCTGGCGCAGGCGGCGCTCGAGACCGGCTGGGGCAAGCACATGATCCGCGATGGCTCCCGCGGCAACAGCTTCAATCTCTTCGGCATCAAGGCCGGCGCGAGTTGGAGCGGGGAGCGGATGCGGGTGAGCACACTCGAGTACGACAACGGTGTCGCGCGTCGCGAACTGGCGCCGTTCCGCGCCTACGAATCCTATTCGGACAGCTTCAACGACTACGTCGATTTCCTGCAGAGCCGGCCGCGCTACTCGCGCGCGCTCGAGAACGCGGGCGATCCGGAATCCTACATCCGCGCCCTGCAGGGTGCCGGCTATGCCACCGACCCGCGCTACGCGGACAAGGTGCTCAGCATCATGAACAACCAGATCCGCACCCTGCGCCAGGCGCGGGCAGCGGGCGGCACGGAGAACGGCTGAACGCAACGGACGCGTTCCGCAGGGGGGTGCAGTGAGACGAGGCAGCACACATGGCTGACATCCTGAATATTGGCGTTTCCGCGCTGTTGTCGACGCAACGCGCGCTGTCGACCATCGGCCACAACATCTCCAACGCCAACACGCCCGGCTACTCGCGTCAGCGCGTGGAACTCGCCGCGCGTGCCCCGCAGGTCAGCGGCAACGTGTACTTCGGCAAGGGTGTCGGCATCAGCGACGTCAGCCGCGCCGCGGACGCCTTCCTCAGTCGGCAGGTGCAACTGAGCTCGACCAGCTACCAGCAGGCCAGCTCCTTCCATGATCTGGCCACGCAGTTGAACAACATGCTGGCGGATTCGAACTCCGGCCTTTCGACCGCGATGACGGGATTCTTCAGCAGCATCGGGCAATTGGCCAACCAGCCGACATCCATACCGTCCCGGCAGGCCGTGCTCGGAGCGGCCGGGACCATGGTCTCGCGGATGCGCGATCAGATCGCGCGCCTGGACGACATCAACAGCGCCATCAACGCCAAGCTGGCCGACCAGGTGCGCCAGGTCAACGAGCTTGCCGCGTCCATCGCCGATCTCAACAAGAGCATCGTGCTCGCCAACGGGCGCACCGGTTCGGATTCCGCCAACGATCTCCTCGACCGGCGCGACCAGCTCGTGCTCGAGCTTTCCGAGATCACCGGTGTCAGCACCTTCATCCAGGACGACGGCGCGATGAACGTCATGGTCGGCGATGGCCTGATGCTGGTCACGGGCTCGACGACCGCCACCCTGACGACGCAGCCGAACACCCTGGACGCCTCGCGCCTGGAGGTCGGTTACATCGTGGGCGGCGTGACCTCGGTGGTGTCCAGCCAGATGAGCTCGGGTCAGATGGGCGGCGCGCTCGCGTTTCGCGAGGACCTGCTTGAGCCGACCCGGAATGCGCTCGGCCGCCTGAGCGCGGCGTTGGCCATGACCTTCAATACGCAGCACCAGGAAGGCGTCGACATGAACGGGGCCATGGGTGGGGATTTCTTCTCCCTGCCGTCGCCGTCCTTCAATGCCGCGAGCGGCAACACCGGCACGATCACGCTCGCCTTCGATGACGCCAATGTCGGTGACCTGACCATATCCGATTACGACCTCACCTTCGACGGCACCGACTGGCAGCTGTTCCGGTACTCCGACGGCACGACACAGACCCTGAGCGGCGCCGGCCCCTTCAGCGTCGACGGGCTGACGATAACGGTAGGCGCGGCGCCGGCGGCCGGGGACACCTACCGGCTGCAGCCGACGCGCTACATCGCGCGCGATATCGGGATCGCCATCACCGACGTGCGCGAGATCGCCGCGGCGAGCCCGGTGCGAGCCGGCGCCTCGCTGAGCAACCTCGGCAACGTCAACGTGACGGCGCCGGAGATCCTGGACGCGAGCGACGCTAACCTGACCACGACGGTCAACCTGGTCTTCGACAATCCGCCGACCAGTTATCGCATCAACGGCGCCGGTGCCAGCATCGCCTATACCGCCGGCGCCAATATCGACATCAACGGCTGGCGGATACAGCTGAGCGGCACGCCGGCGGCCGGCGATCAGGTCGTGATCGAGGCCAACACCGGCGGCGTGGGCGACAACCGCAACCTCCTCGCCCTGTCCGAGCTGGCGCAGATCGGCGTCCTCGAGGGCGGCACCGCGACCTACGGCGATGCCTACGGCGCGATGGTCGGCAATGTCGGCACCGTCACGCGCCAGCACGAGGTCAGCAGCACGGCGCTCAAGACCCTGCTCGACAATGCCGTTAGTTCTCAACAGGCGCTCTCGGGCGTGAACCTGGACGAGGAGGCCGCCAACCTCCTGAAGTTCCAGCAGGCCTACCAGGCGGCGGCCCAGGTGATCGCCACCGGCAACACGGTGTTCGACGAACTGCTGAACGCGGTCAGGGGCTAGCCGTCATGCGCATATCGACCAGCCAGATATACCAACAGGGCATCACCAACATACTGAACAAGCAGACCGAGGTCGCCCGTATCCAGCAGCAGATCGCGACCCAGAAGCGCATCCTCGCGCCCTCGGACGACCCGGCCGCCTCGGCGCAGGTGCTGTCGATCGAGAACGCCACGGCCACGACCGAGCAGTACCAGAAGAACGCCGACATGGCGACCTCGCGCCTGCAACTGGAGGAGGGTGCGATCGCGAGCGCCTCGGAGATCATGGTGCGGGCGCGCGAGCTCGCGCTTCAGGGCCGCAGCGGCCAGTACAGTGATCGCGAGCGTGGCTTCCTCGCCGTGGAGATCCGGCAGCTGCTCGGCCAGATGATGGGCCTGGCAAACACCATCGACGGCAACGGGGATTACCTGTTCGCCGGTTACCAGGCCAAGACCAAGCCGTTCACGATCGACGGCTCGACCGGGTCGGTGCAGTACAACGGCGACCAGGGCGTGCGCATGCTGGACATCAGCCCGACGAACACCGTCGCCGACGGCGACCCGGGGTCGGAGGTCTTCATGATGATGCGCAGCGGCAACGGCCAGTTCGCCACCGGCGCCAATGCCGCCAACACCGGCACCGGCGTGATCAACGTCGGCAGCGTCACGGACGCGAGCGCGTTCCTTGCCCACGACTACCGCATCGTGTTCACCTCGGCCACGACCTACGACGTGCTCGACGACACCAGCGGTGCCGTGGTGCTCGGCGGCCAAACCTACACCAGCGGAAGCAGCATAGATTTCGACGGTCAGACGATGATCATCACCGGCGCACCGGCAACGGGCGATGAGTTCAACGTCTCGCCGAGCAGCTACCAGTCCGTCTTCGAGACGCTCGACAGCATCGCCACGGCGCTGGAAACGCCGGCCGGGACGCCGGCGGCGAATGCGCAGTTGCAGAACGCGCTCAACTCGGCCATCGCCGACATCGACCGCAGCCAGGACAACTTCCTCGAGGTGCGCGCGGCCATCGGCGCGCGGCAGAACATCATCGAGGCGCAGAAGTCGTTCAACGAGGACCTGAACCTGCAGCTTACCGGTCTGCGCTCCTCGCTCGAGGACGTGGACCTCATCGAGGCGGCCAGCAACCTCAATCTGCGGCTGGTCACCCTGCAGGCGGCGCAGGCCGCGTTCGCCAGGATGCAGAATCTCAGCCTGTTCAATTACCTTTAATGAACTATCGCGCGCGAGGACTGCATGATGCAGAGTCGGCGGCGCGCCACCGCGGTGTAAGGGGAGAGGAGTCGTGCCACACGCAGACATCGACGGACATTCCGACGAATGCGATGTTTCCGCTGACGGGCAGGTCATGATTGCGGAGAGCGGTTCATGAGTTGCCTGAGCGCCATCGCCGGCGCCGGTGGTGCTGTGGCGGTCGACGAGAACCTGCCCGCGGGATACTGGAGCGCGGAGGCGCTCAACGCGCTGCGGGATTGGCTGGGGCGGTGCCACTGGTCGACCGTTCGACCCGGCGAGTATACGGATGTTGCCCGCGCAGAGGCAGTATTCCTGGCCGATCCCCTTCCGGAGTTACAGGTCACGGACCTAGTGGCGATGCTGCGGCCCGGTACCCGCGTGGTCGTGGCAGGTGCGGAACGTCGCGAATGGGATGGACTCAAGGCCAGGCTGATCGAGCGGGAGACGCTCTCGGTGCCGAATGGCCAGTGGCTGTGGTGCGGGTCCGTGCCGGGTGGTGCGGATGCGGCGCGTGGTGGCGCGAACCTGCCGATGATCGTCAGCTATTACACCGCCGGCACTCAGTACGAGCAGCACGCGCAGCGCCTCATCGAGTCGTTGCACGGCCTGAACCTGCCACATCTCGTAGTGCCCGTGGACTCCCTTGGCAGCTGGGAACGCAACTGCAGCTACAAACCGTCCTTCATCCTGGAGATGTGGCGGCGACTGAAGACTCCCATACTTTGGGTGGATGCCGACGCGACGGCCCACGCCCCGCCCCTGCGCCTCGCCGACGCCGTCTTTGACTTTGCCATAAACAAGTATTTCGGCTGGAAGTTCGCCAGCGGCACTCTTTATTTCAATCAGACGCCGGCGGCGGCGTGCCTTCTGCAATCGTGGGTCGCCGCCGCGAATGCAGAACCACTACTGTTCGATCAGGTGACACTGACGCTGGCATGGTGGAGGACCGCCCAGGAGACCAGCCTGCGCACCGCGTGGCTGCCGCGCGCGTATACACAGATCTTCGACATGCCGCAGGAGCCGGATTCCAGTGAGGAACCAGTCTTCATTCATCATCAGGCGTCACGGCAGGAGGTGAAGCAGACCGCCGACGACGAGGGTCTGGGCCCAGTCGAAAAGGAGGCCGCGAGATTCGCGCGGCCCTGCACGCGCGGCAAGGGCGGGCGGCCCGGCGCCTCGTTCCGGCCGTCGCCGACGGTCGGGGACGAGCTCGGCCGGCTCGCCCGCAAGCACGGCAGCAGCGTGTTCTTCCTGCAGGTCGGGGCGATGGACGGCAAGAACTTCGACCCGCTGTTCGAGCACGTGTGCCGCCACCAGTGGCAGGGCCTGCTGATCGAGCCGCTGCCCGACATGTTCGAGCGCCTGCGGCGGAACTACGCGGATTGCGTGGGTCTGTTGTTCGAGAACAGCGCGGTCGCCGACACGGTGGGAGAAATCGAGATACACAGGGTGCCACTGCATTTGATCGACGCCGGCGTCGTACCGTCGTGGGCCGCGGGCATCTCCTCGCTCTATCCTGATCGGAATGCCATTGGCGGCAAGCGCACTCCGGCGGAGGAGTTCGCCAAGATCCGGGATCACATCGCAAAGCAGCGTGTCCGCGGTGAGCCGTTGCCGTCGATACTGGCGCGACATCGCATAGAGCGCATCGACCTGCTGCAGATCGATACCGAGGGGCATGACTACAGGGTGTTGCGGCAGTTCGATTTCAATCGATACCGGCCGGAGTTGGTGCAGTTGGAGATCTACAACCTGCCCGAGGGGGAGCGTCGCGCTGCGCTCAGACTGCTGGCGGATGCCGGATACGAGGTGCGATTCGACCACAAGGATGCTTGGGCCAGCCGATCGTCCGCCTAGCCGGGGACGCGTGTCTTTCAATGAACACGTCCAGGCGCGGCAGGGCCGTGCTCATGCCGAGGCTGTCCTGGCGGAGGGGCCGGCCGGACGGCCTCCAATCGGTCGCCGCATCGACGCGGCAGCCTTCAGCAGCTCGCTCATCACGTTGCGCAGCTTTTCGTTCTCCGCTTCCAGGTGCTTGGCCCAGGACGCCAGGCCGAAGCGACGCGCGTCCACCCTCCTCCAGAACATGCCCGGACTGCGCGCGTACAGATCGATGTTGTTCAGGGCAGTTGCGCATTGGGAGGCCATGTCGGCGACCTCGGCCAGCTCCTGGAAGCCAAAGCTGAGCGGACGGGCCGGATTGCCGATGGCATTGACGTCGGGGGCGTGCAACGCACGCCGTGCCGCCTCCGTTCCCGCCTGGAAGCGGGACCGTGCGCCGTCGACATCGCCGTCGATCAGACGCGAGACGCCGGCCCAGAAGCGTGCGGCGATCACCTTGGTCATCAGCAGCGGACTGAATTCCAGCGGGTCCATCTCTGCGACGCGGTCGAAGTCCGCGCGCGCCTGGTCACGCAGCCCCAGGTCGCGGGAGAGGAGGGCGGCGGCAAAGGCGGTCGAGATCTGCCAGCGACGGACGTGCGGATTCTCACTGCTGCAGGCCAGGTAGCCCTCTGCCACGTTGCGCCAGTCGGCAATCTGGTCGAAGCGATCATTGGCGAGTATGTGATAGCCGAGCACCGTGATTGCCGCACCGACGTCCGCCGAATCGAGCGGCAGGGACTGCAGGGCCCGGAGTGCGAGATCCGCCAGCGAGGCGTCATCGGCGATACGCTCGCCCATCTGCACCATGCTGCGGTAGATCCAGGGATTGTGATAGTGCGCGCCGAAGTCCGCCACGTGCACGCCCTCGACACAGGAGCGGGCGAACTGCGGGTGCCCGGAGTACGGGGTCCGCCTCGCGAGCGGATCTGCCGAGGCGACCAGCAGCCACCACTCGGTGTCCGGCTCGCGCGAGTCCAGCGGGCAGCGCTTCAGTGCGCGCGCGGCCTTCTGGAGCTTGAATCCCCCGGGTGCCTCCTGGCGATAGCGCGCCTCGACGATGAAGCCCGCGTCGAACGCCGCGCGGAACTTCTCCCAGTCGAAGGCGTGGAAGTGATGCGGGTTGGGATCGCACCCGGTTTCGTCGACCCACAGGTTCGGGACACTGGCGATGATGCGCCCGTCGGGTTTCAGCACGCGCGCGAGCTCCGTGATCAGCGCCTCGTAGTCCTCCACGTGCTCGATGGTCTCGAAGGAGGCGATCATGTCGACGCTGTGGTCCGGGATGGCCGTCAGATCGGTGCCGCTGGCGGCGATGTATTCGATGCCGTAGCGAGCGGCGAAATGCCTTTGCGCGTAGGCCACCGATTCTGGATCGATGTCCACGCCTATCACGCGCCCGGCCGTGGAACGCGCGGCAAGGATCGCGCTGCCGTAGCCGAGTCCGCAGGCGCAATCGAGCACCGTGTCGCCGGGACGCACCCATTCCGCGGCCTGGGCGTAACGGACCATGTGCGCATCGGAGCGCGGGCCGAACTCGCGCGACATGTCCATGTGCAGGTCGCGGTTGGCGAGCAGCCACTGCATCTCGCGCCTCGCCGCGGCCGCGTCGTCGATGATCTCGAAAATCGAAATCGGCTGCAGCGCGGGATTGTTCAGGGCCTGGTAGTCCGCCACCGAGACTGCCGCCGGCGCGCGGCGGAACCCGCTGCGCAGGGCGGCATCCGCCCAATAGGCGTTCAGCAGCCGCATCTGGGACTTCGCGTCCCCGTCGAGGCGTCGTGTCGGCGCGAGCACCAGGTAACGACCGACCCACTGCCGCATGCTGTTGAAGCTCTCGTCCGGATTGACGATCGTCTCCATCATGGTCTGGCATGCCACGACCGCATGGAACCTCTCGTCCGCGTCCGGCAGCGCGTTGCGTACGGCCCCGGCGAAATCGTGGTCGAAGGCGGGATTGTCGCCCGGGATGATGCGGACGCTGCAGCCGCGGCGCAGCAGCCCCCGTGGCAACGCGGGATGATCGCAGCCCAGCAGCAGAAAGCTTCCCGGTCCGACCGTGCGCAGAAGTTCCTCGACGAAGCGGATGCCATATTCCATGCGTGATCTCCTTACCTCATTGCTGAATGCCGGCGGGGGCCGTCAGCCCGCGAGCGCCAGCGTGGATTGCGGGGCGCTCGCATCGACGTCGCGCGCCGGTTGCTCTTCGAGCGGCCGGAAGACGACCGCGCACGCATACCGGGTCCCCGCCTTGGACGGACTTCTGCCGGTGACCTTCACGAACAGGAATGCGGAGTTGTCACGGCAGCGCAGCACGGTGCCGCCGATGCGTTCGATGTTCTCGTAGCTGAGGCTGTCCATCAGGCTGTAGCCGCGCGGATTGTCCTGCTGGCTCATCAGCCTCTCCAGCGACACCAGGCTGACGCTCTCCAGCTGCAGCAGCGACCAGCGGCGGCCGAAGAGCAGGCCGACGTCGGTATTCAGATCGTCGACGTTCACCAGCGCGAGCAAGAAGCCGTCGTGCGTCCGCTGAACGTTGACGTCCCGCACCGCCAGCTTGTTGTTACGCGACAGCATCACCGCCATGGTCTCGATCTGGCCGTTGAGATCACCGGCCTGAAGCGCGAACCGGAAGCGGGATTGGGCGAAATAGGTCAGCGGCAGCGTGATGCCGTTGGGCTGCAATTCCATGGAAAGCGTCGGTCTGGCCGCCGAGTTGACATAGGCGAGGCCGCGGCGACGCAGGCCCACGGCCGCCTCGTCGGTGTTGAAGAACTCCCACTCCGCATCCGTGCCCAGATTCACGTCGTGGCGGAACTGGCGGAAGGTGCTCCTCTCCGTGTCCCCGGGCAGGTAAAGCAGCCTGCCCAGGTGGCTGACGCCCGTGTACCTCACCGCTTCGGCATCGTTCCAGCAGGCGCGATGCTCGGGCCCCAGCGCCGCGTCGATGAAATCGAGCGCGGCCTGCTGGATCCGGCTGCGCAGGACCGCCTGCGGCGTGGAGAGGATCCCGGCGCGACGCACCGGCTGTCCGTCCTCGCTGTAGTCGACGACGCTGTCGAGATCGCAGGTGCAGAGCTGTTCCAGCACGGAGATCGGCTTGATCAAGGCCTCGATGGCGCGCGCATCGGTGTTGTGCCTGTCGATCCATCCGCACTTCTCGCGCAGCGTCTCATGGGTGTCGCGCAGAAGCAGATAGGCGCCGCGCACCCGCACGCCGAGCTCGGTTTCCAATGCGGCCTGGATGAGCGTCTGCACGGTCCCGCTGTAACCGAGGTCGACGAGCACGAGCGTTTCGCCCCGCTGTACGCCGGTGGTGGAGCGCAGGTGGTTGGTCAGCCGCCGCCGATAGTCGGCGCTGGCCGCGAAGATCTGTGCCAGCGTCCTGGGCTCCTTGATGCGCTTGTGGAAGAGTTTCGGACCATCGGCGCTCCGCTCCGCTTCGCGCACCAGGGCGGCGGTGCGCGCCTCCGGAATTCCAAGCTGCCGTGCCATCTCCGCGTAGCACTTCTGTCTCCCCATGAATGCGAGATAGCGATCGATGTCCGCGACACTCTGGAACGAGCTCGCGTAGCCGGCGAATCGCGAGATCTCCGCCTCCGAGTGCGGGATGTCCGCGAGCCGGGGATCGGCGGCGAGCAGCCGCTCGTAGGCGCGGTGCGGCAGCCATCCGTCGCGGAGCAGGAAGACCAGGCGCGGGTTCTTGCCGGAGTTCCGCATCGCCAGCGCGCGATCCGCCAGCCAGCGCGCGAACCCCAGCATGATCGGCCCCAGTGCGGTGTGCCCGACGCGCTCCGGCGCATCGAGCTGCGTGGCGTGCTGTGCCCAGAGCGCATGGCACAACTCGTGAGCCGGCGACGAGGCCCGCACCGACGGCATGAGCATGCTGCCGGCCGCCAACGCCATCCTCGATGCCTCCTGGATCGGCCTGGTGAACGCCGTGAAATGCACGCCGCGTACACCACGGTCGTTGGCGCCCTGCAGGTCGGCGGCGGGATTGTCGCCGATGTGCAGAACCTGATCGGCCGGGATGGCGAGCGCGCCGACGACGTCGTCGAACAGACCGTCGTGCTTGGCGCGACCGTAGCGCGAGGAACAGTACAGTGCGTCGAACAACGAGGATGCGTCCGGTGCGCCGATGGTCGAGGCGATGAGCTCGCCAAGTTGTGATTCATTGAAGTAGGTGTCGCTGACGACGATGACCTTCATGCCGCGGGCCCTCGCCTGCGCAACGAGGTCGAGCACCGGGCGGAACACGAAACAGATCCGCTTCTCGACGGCCAGTTCCTCGGTCACCAGCGCCTCGATGTCGCCTTGTGACGCCCCGGGGATCAGATGGCCGTATATCTGGGCGAGGGTCACCTCCGTTCTATCCTCGGTTGCCTTCCGCGCCCGGCGTGCCGCGGTTTCCGCGAACGTCCGCGAGGCGGCCGTCAACCCGCGGCTCCGGAACCACTCCCCCTGCGCCAGCAGGAAGAAGGCATCCGTCGGGGTGGCCACGCGGCGCCACACGAGCGTGTCGAAGCAATCGAGCGAGAGGACCTTGCAGCCGGCACCATATCCGTCCAGGACGGTGTGCAGACCCGCGACATCGACTTTTCTGTTGGTCATTTCGGGATACACCTGAATCTTTGGCCTGCGAGTCCTTCCCGCCCCCCGTTCACGCGGGGATCGCGAGGCGGACGGGATCCGGGTCGGACGAGCATGCGCACGCCGCGGCGCTCGCCCCCCTGGCGTCGCCGTGCCGCCGGACCGCGGTGCTCGCCGACGGCAAGGTTTTGATTTTGCGCACTGGCGTTGCAGCAAGCGTGCCAGAGGAGGCGCGGCAGCCGCATATATATGAGCCGTGGGCATGCCGATCGGCACGGCGGCCGACGGGCGGCGCGACATTGCCCTTGCGCGCCGCTGCGGTCGCCGGCTCCCCGGCCGGAGATCTGTTGTGGTTACAGGTGCTTAAGCAGCATCGGTCACATGCCGGGCGCTGCCCGCCTGGCCGCAGTCCGGGGGCAGTCGCCTCCAGCTCGCCAAATCCGACCTGCATCACAGGGGGCGGCAGAATCAGGACGAGACGCGGCTAAAGTTTGCCGCCCCGGCGCCGTTAACTTCTCCGGAGGCGGTGAATATTCATCCGAATATATCCGCCAAAGACAAACTCCCGGGCCGGCACGCCAATGGCGCCCCCGGGCTCAACAGTTAGGAGTCAATAATCATGGCTGCTGTCATCAACACCAATATGATGTCGCTCAACTCGCAGCGCGCGTTGGGCACCTCGCAATCCTCACTGGCGACCTCCATGGCGCGCCTGTCCTCCGGTCTGCGCGTCAACAGCTCGAAGGACGACGCCGCCGGCCTCGCGGTCGCGCAGCAGATGAACGCGAAGGCGCGTTCCTCGCAGGTCGCCATCCGCAACGCCAACGACGGCATCTCCATGGCCCAGACCGCGGAAGGCGGCATGTCGCAGATCGGCGATATCCTGCAGCGCATGCGCGAGCTGGCCATGCAGTCGGCCAACGGCACGTACGACGCCGATGCGCGCACCGCGCTGGGGACCGAGTACGACGACCTGGTCGAGGAGATCGACCGCATCGCCAACTCCACCAAGTTCAACGGCGTGGCCCTGATCAACGGTTCGGGCACCTCCACGGACTTCGCCGTCGACGTGGAAGGCACCGACAACATCACGATCGACTTCAGCTCGCTGGACGTTCTGGCTACGACGCTGGGTGTGGCCTCGGGCGACATCGCCTCGGCCTCCGGCGCCTCCGCGATACTGGCCGACATCGACGATGCGATCACGACGCTGAACACCAACCGCGCCACGCTGGGTGCCGCCCAGAACCGCCTGGAGTTCACCATCAACAACCTCCAGGTGCAGTACGAGAATCAGAAGTCCGCCTATGGCCGCATCATGGACGCGGACTACGCGGTGGAAACCGCCAACCTGACTCGTACGCAGATCCTGCAGCAGGCGGGTACGGCGATGTTGGCGCAGGCCAACGCGCTGCCGCAGAGCGTGCTGCAGCTTCTCGGCTAGTGAATCGGGCAGAGGCTAGTTAGCAACAGGGGGGGGCAGTGTCCTGGGGTAGCCCAGGGCGCCGTCCCCCCAGTTTCGTTACCAAGAGGGTAGCGGCCATGATCAACCAGTTGCAGTTTTCAGCGGCGTCGCAGGTCAAGACGGAGCCCAAGGTGAACCGTCCGGCCGCGCAGGGCGTGAGTGCAGCCGGACCGCTGCGTTCGGTCGCCGATCATTTTGCGCAGGTGCAGGAAGGCAGCGCCGGTACGCCGGCGCAGGCCCGGGAGTCCGTCAGCGCCGAGTTTGTCGACAAGGTGGCGCAGGACGTCGCCGATCGCCTGCAGACCAACCAGCGGCAGTTGCAGTTCAGCGTCGACAGCGAGACCAACAGCACCGTGGTGCGCGTCATCGACAGCGAGACCAAGGAGCTGATCCGCCAGATCCCCTCGGAGGAGCTGCTGGCGATCTCGCGGCGCCTCGAGGCGGCCACCGGTCTGCTCCTCGACGACAAGGTGTAGCGCCGAATGGCAACCGTCACGTCCCTGGGGGCCGGGTCCGGCCTGGATCTCAACAGTCTGCTCAACGGGCTGATGGCCGTGGAGCGGCAGCCGCTGACGGCGCTGCAGACCAGGATGACCTCGGTCAACTCGCAGGTTAGCGCGATCGGCAAGTTGAAGAGCGTCCTGTCGACGTTCCAGGATGCGATGGCCAAGCTCGCCAAGGAGTCGAGCTTCAAGGTGCATTCCGCCACTTCCTCCGGCGAGGACGTGCTGACCGCCAGCGCCTCATCGTCGGCGGCGAGGGGCAACTACTCCGTGACCGTGAGCCGCATCGCGGAGTATCACCGCATGGCGGCAGGCACCACCTACGCGGACACCGGCACGACGACCATCGGCACCGCCGGCGACACCATGACTATCACCGTCGGCGGCGATGATTTCACGGTCGACATCGGCGGCAAGACGCTCGCGGAGGTCCGCGAGGCCATCAACGACGCCAGCGACAACACCGGTGTGACCGCCTCGATCATTCATGACGACGCCGGATACCGGTTGTTACTGGCGGCCGATGAGACCGGCAGCGAGAACTTCATCACGACGAGCTTCAGCGCCAGCGATCCGTTCGTGCTGAGCAGCCTGAACACGGACCGCAACGGCAGCGGCTCGTTCACCGCGCCCGATCTCGACGCCGTACTGCAGCTCGAGGGCCAGTTCCAGATCACCAGCAGCAGCAACACCGTGACGGATCCTATTCAGGGCGTCGGCCTGGAGCTGAAGGCGGCCGGAACCGCGACGATCAAGGTCGAGCGTGACGAGGACGCGGTCGAAAGCAGCGTGAAGTCGTTCGCCGAGGCCGCGTCGACGCTGTTCTCGGCGCTGGACAGCCTCGCGGCGAAGGACCTGAAGGGCTACGGCAGCCTGTTGCGCGGTATAGAGGGCCAGGTGCGCGGAATGCTGGGCACCTCGGCGAACGTCGGTGGCAGCTATTCCTTCGTCTCCGAGATCGGACTGCAGACGCAGCGCGACGGCAGCATGACGCTCGACAGCGACATCCTTTCCGATGCGCTGCAGTCGGATTTCGCCGGCGTGGCGGCCCTGTTCACGGACAGCACCAACGGCATCGCGGTGCGCCTCGATTCGATAATGGACGAGTACCTGCAGTCCGGCGGAATTCTCGAGTCGCAGACCGACAATCTGAACAATCAGCTGAGCGGCATGAAGGACAAGGAATCCCGGCTCGAGGCGCGGCTGGATCTGATCCAGAATCGCTACATCAAGCAGTTCTCCGCGCTCGATACGCTGGTATCCAGCCTGCAGGCCACCAGCACGTTCCTCACCCAGCACCTCACGTCGATCTCGCGTTAGTTTCCGCATTCGGCCGTGATCGGCGTTTCGCGAGCGGATCCGAGTTCGCAGCCGTTTCCGGCGCGCGGACGCATGCTCGCGCCTGGCTGCCGGGCGGCGGCGTTCTCGCGGAATCCGGCGGAAAACTCGCCGGGACGTCATCAAGGTTTGGCTGCCTCCGCCGCTAAGCATGGGTAGGCGAGCGGTCCCCCCGACTCGCATGGGAACCCATCCAATCATCTTCGGGGAAACGCAACGAATGGCAAACGCGGGCAGAACCATCTCGGCGATCGGCAAGTACAGGAAGGTGGATGTGCATTCCGCCGTATTGGGCGCATCGCCGCACCGGCTCGTTCAACTGCTTTTCGACGGCGCCCTGGCACGCCTCGCCGAGGCGCTCGGGCACATCGAGAGGGGCAACATGCCAGGCAAGCGCGAGGCCATCGATGCCTGCATCGCGATCGTCAACGGACTGCGCGGCGGCCTGAACATGGAGGCCGGCGGCGAGCTGGCGGCGCGACTCGACCAGCTCTACGATTACATGGCGCGGCGACTCATCAGCGCGAACCGCCGCAACGACCCGGAGGCCCTGCGCGAGGTGCATCGACTGCTGTGCGAGATCCGCACCGGCTGGGATGGCATACGTGAGGCGGCCGAGAGCATCTCCATGGCGGCGAGCAACGGCTGAGGCACCGCGCGCGCCGCCTCCCGAGCCCCGTACCGACATAAGCCATGGACACGCCCGATACGAGCGCAGACATCGAGATGGCGCTCGACATCACCCGCCGCATGTACGAACTCGCGATACGCGGAGAATGGATCGAGATGCTGGAGCTCGATCGGACCCGCCAGCCCTCGCTGGGGCGGTTGCGCGACGCGCCGCCGGCAGCCGGGTGCGTTCCGCTCATGCGCGAGCTGCTGAGTCGCAACGAGCAACTGCTGACGATGTGCGCGCACGCGCAGGTCGAGATGCGGAAGGCGATGCAGACGGCGGGACGCGGGCGCATGGCCGCGCGCGCCTACTCCAGAGCCTGAAAGCGCGACGGCGCAATGAGCGCTGAACCGCTCAGGACCACGCCGACCGGCGCAGACGTTCCCGCCCTGGGTGCACACTTGGCCATGGCCGTCGCCAGTGCCGTGCCCTGCGATCCTCATGCCCGCTTCAAGTCCCTGGCCGCCGAGCTGGTGCGCGCACTGGAGAGCATGTGCGTGCATGCAGAGCGAGGCGAATGGCCAGCCTGCGCCGTCACCGAGGTGCGCACGAGCGCGCTGCTCCGCGAGGTAGGCCGCATCGCCGACGCGGACCCCGGCCTGCGAACGGCCTACCGCGAGCTGCTCACGCTGACAGTCGCGACCACCGAGGCCCTGCAGTTGCAGTGCCGGGAGACGCGGCGACACCGGGGCAGGGCGGCCGGCATCGGTGACAGCCGCGGCGCCTCATAGTCGAATCCACCCCCGGCCGTTGGCTGAACGTCCACGGGGCCCGACCCCGCATCTAGTGACAAGCCGCCTTCCCCTCGCGACCGAACCGGCGGTGAGCCCGTCGCCGCGGAGAATTTTCTTTCCCCTCTCGCCGGTTAGATAGCGCAGCTCGCGTCAGTCTTCCGCCGTTGGACCTCCCAAAACCGTGCCAAGTCAAGCGTTGACGTCCTGCACGACGGATGTCTGTCGCTGAAGGGAGACAGAGTCGGCTAAAATCTCCTTGCGAGATTCCGAAATATGGCCGATGCTGGAATGAATAGTCCGTCAAATCATGCAATTGTGTAGGCGCCAAAATTTTGGCCCCTGCTTTGCAAGCCAGACTGCCGCGGCGAGATTGCCAAAGTTTTGACGAGACGCGGGGCGGATTGGCCAGGTATGTCGCGGGCGAGTCCGCTCAGACAATTATCACCACACAGGGGGCGTGCCATGTCGGGCGGTAAAGTACTGGTGTACGAGCAGCATCCGGTGACCCGGAATCACATCTGCTCGATCATGGAGTTCCTGGAGTACGAGCCTGTCACGGTCGAGGGACCGGAGGCCTTGAACGAACATCTCGGCAACCCGCCGGACGATACCTGGATGATCCTCCTCGGCGGCGCCGGAGCCAACGGTTCCGCCGTGGAAGTCCTCCGCAAGATCCGTTCGCTCGATCCGCACATTCCCGTCGTCCTGGTCCTCGACCCGAAGGGCGGAACCAAGCTCACCGCCGAGCTCGAGGCCGGCGTCATCGACACGGTGGAGATGCCGTTGCGCGCGCGCCGCGTGAACTTCGTGCTGCAGAAGGTGCAGACCTTCCGCGAGAACCGCCACCAGAACGGCTCGCCACGCAACCTCGAGCTGTTCCGCAACCTGGTGGGCTCCAGCAAGGGCATACAGCGGGTGCGGAAGATGATCGAGATGGTTGCTTCCTCGGACGCCAACGTGCTCATCACCGGCGAGTCCGGCACCGGCAAGGAGGTGGTGGCGCGCCACATCCACTATCACTCCGCGCGGCGCAACAAGCCGTTCGTCCCGGTCAACTGCGGCGCCATCCCGCCGGATCTCCTCGAGAGCGAGCTGTTCGGCCACGAGAAGGGCGCGTTCACGGGGGCGATCACCGCCCGCCAGGGACGCTTCGAGATGGCCGACGGCGGCACGCTGTTCCTCGACGAGATCGGGGACATGAGCCTGAACATGCAGGTCAAGCTGCTGCGCGTGCTGCAGGAGCGCACCTTCGAGCGGGTCGGCAGCAACAAGAGCATTACGGTCAACGTGCGCATCATCGCCGCGACGCACGTCAATCTCGAGAAGGCGATCGAGACCGGGCGGTTCCGCGAGGACCTTTACTACCGGCTGAACGTCTTCCCCATCGAAACTCCGCCGCTGCGCGATCGCGTCGAGGACCTGCCCCTTCTGGTCAATGACCTCATCGAACGCAGCGCACACGAGGGTCACGGCAGTCTGCGCCTGACGCCGACGGCGATGCAGTCCCTGGGTCACTATAAGTGGCCGGGCAACGTTCGGGAACTGGCCAATCTGATCGAGCGGCTTTCGATCCTCTACCCCAACGGCGTGGTCGATCTGCACGACCTGCCGGAGAAGTACCAGGCCACCGAGCTGGTGGCCAGGGTGGCTACCGAGGTCGCCGCGGAAGTCGCGGCGGTGGCGCCGGGCGTGGCTGATCCCGGCCAGTTCATCCGGCTGCCGCGCGGCGGCATCGATCTGAAGGAGCACCTGACCAGCCTGGAGTACAACCTCATCCTGCAGGCGCTGCAGGAGTCCAACTGGGTGGTGGCGCACGCCGCGAAGCGTCTCATGATGGGTCGCACGACGCTGGTGGAGAAGATGCGCAAGCTCGGGCTGCAGCGCGACGAGGAGGGGGCAGCGGGAATTTGACGGTTCATCCCGCCGTCGCCGTGGTGTTGGAAACCGGGCGCTGACGCGCCCGGTTTTTTTTCGGGCCGTCGATCGCGCGTCGGACGCGCGTCAGCGCGCACGTATGCGCGATCGGTGGCCCTTAACTTGCTGAAATGGCGATTGAAATCCAGCCCGTTCCGGAGTCGATCCGGATTGAAAAATCCGTGGCATAGGATTTGCTCGAACCCCTCGCAAGATGGGTCTCGAAATGGGCACAGCGATGGTCGCCGAGGACAAGAGCGCCGATTCCGGCTACGAGTGCGAACACACCGATCTGCGCGACGCATTCGCCTCCGTGCAGGGCGCCTACTTCGATCTTGCCGAGTCGCATCAACACCTGGAATCGTGGATCGCCGAGTTGGCGCAGCGGCACGCGAGCGCCCAGGCGGCGCTGGAGAGCGCCGAGTCACGGTTCTCCAACCTGCTGCAGGCCCTGCCGGCAGCCGTGATCATCCTCGACAGCGATGGCCGCGTTCGGGATTTCAACGACGCGGCGCGTGAGTTGCTGGTGGACATCGGACCGGGGCGTCCCTGGGTCGAGGTGGTCGCCGCCTCGTTCGCGCCGTGCTGGGACGACGGGCACGATATCACGCTGAAGTGCGGCCGGCGGGTGAATCTCTCCACCCAGGCGCTGCACGGCGAACCGGGCCAGATCGTACTGCTGAAGGACGTCACCGAGACGCGCGGACTGCAGGATGAGCTCAATCGTCATCGCCGGCTCGCCTCGATGGGCGAGATGGCCGCCGCGCTCGCGCACCAGGTGCGCACGCCGCTCGCCTCCGCAATCCTGTACCTCTCCAACGTGCGGCTCGGCCGCGGCGATGAGGCGTTGCGGCAGAAGTGCATCGACCAGGCGATGAACCGGCTGCAGCATCTGGAGCGGCTGGTCGCCGACATGCTGCTGTTCGCCCGCGGCGGCGCCTTCGATGCCGCCGAGGTGACGCTCTCGGATCTGCTCCGGGAACTGGCCAACGACGGCGGCAGCGCGCTGGATGCCTTCCGCATCGAGGTGCTCGACACCACCGGCAGCGCGCGCGTACGCGGCAACCGCGATGCGCTGGCGAGCGCGCTGCGCAACCTCATCGACAACGCGCGCCAGGCCTGCGGCGGCAACGGCTCGATGATGATCGAGGCGGTGACCGAGGGCGCCGACATGGCCCTGCTGCAATTCACCGACGACGGTCCCGGCATACCTGCGAACCTGCGCGAGACCATTTTCGAACCCTTCTTCACCACCCGCATGGGCGGCAGCGGCCTGGGACTGGCGGTGACCCAGGCGGTCATACGCGCTCATGGCGGGGAGATCACCCTGGAGCCGGCGACCGGCAGCGGCAGCACGTTCCTCGTGCGCCTGCCGCTGCAGGGCGCGGCCGAGGAGTCCACGCCGGACACGGCTGCGGTTTGATCCGATGACCAAAGACACGTGCATGCCCGCGGGCGGCGGGCGCCGGAGCGAGCCGAGGTTTATTCCATGAGTGCGAGAATTCTCGTCGTCGAGGACGACAACGCGTTGCGCGAGGCCCTGTCGATGACGCTGGAGCTCGCGGGTCACGAGGTCTTCGGTGCGGCCGACGGCCACGCCGCGCTGGCGGCGCTCGGCGAACAGCAGTTCGACCTCATCGTCAGCGACATACAGATGCGCCCGATGGACGGCCACACCCTTCTGACGCACTTGAAGGCGCGGGACGCCTCGCTGCCGGTGCTGCTCATGACCGCCTACGGCACGATTCCGAGCGCGGTGCAGGCGATGCGCGATGGCGCCTCCGACTATCTCGTCAAGCCGTTCGACGCCGAGGTGCTCGCCGCCAAGGTTTCGGAGCTGCTTTCCGTCTCCACCACCGCCGCCACCACCGACGGCGGTATGGTGGCTGTCGACCCCGTCATGAAGGACGTCGTCAAGCTCGCGCGGCGCGTGGCGCAGAGTGATGCCACCGTGCTGCTGACCGGCGAGAGCGGGGCCGGCAAGGAGGTCCTGTTCCGCTATCTGCACGAGAACTCCCCGCGCAGCGGGGGACCGGCGATCGCGCTGAATTGCGCCGCCATCCCCGAGAACATGCTGGAGGCGATCCTGTTCGGCTACGAGAAGGGCGCCTTCACCGGCGCCTACAAGCCCAGTCCCGGCAAGTTCGAGCAGGCGCAGGGCGGATCCATCCTCCTGGACGAGATCTCGGAGATGTCGCTGGCGCTGCAGGCCAAGCTGCTGCGCGTGCTGCAGGAGCGGCAGGTCGAGCGTCTCGGCAGCAACAAGGTCACCGACCTGGACGTGCGCGTCATCGCCACCACCAACCGCGACCTGCGTGCGGAGGTCGACGCCGGTCGCTTCCGCGAGGATCTGTTCTACCGCCTGAACGTGTTTCCGATACGCGTGCCGGGGCTGCGCGAGCGCCGCGAGGACATCGTGCCGCTGGCAGAATTTCTGCTGGCACGAGCCGCGGCGCGCACCAGCGTCGGCTGTCCGGCGCTGTCGCCGGAGGCCTGCGAACTGCTGCAGTCCTACAGCTGGCCGGGAAACGTGCGGGAGCTGGACAACGTCATGCAGCGTGCCCTCATCGTGCACGATGGCCGGCAGGTCGAAGCGCGCGACATTCGTTTCGAGCAGCGCGGCGCGATAGTGCCGATGCCGGTGACCGCGAGGACCGAGGAGCCGGCCGGTGGAGGCGGGGACGACCCCGACGGCGAGAACGACTCGCTGGCCGGCGATCTGCGCGATCGCGAGCGCAAGATCATCATGGATGCATTGCAGGAATCGCGCGGCAGCCGCAAGACGGCCGCGGCCAGGCTCGGGATCAGCGAACGCACGCTGCGCTACAAGCTGGCGCGTATGCGCGAGGACGGCCTCAGCGTGCCCTTGCGGTGATCCACGACGTATCGGAATTTCGGACAGAGCGTTCAGGAGACAGAGATTCATGACATCCGGTATCGACATGAACTCCGTGCTGTTGCAGATGCGCGCGATGGCGGCACGCGCCGAGGGCCTGCAATCCGCACCGGCTGTGCCGCAGACCAATCAGGCCGGCGGCGGCTTCGGCACGATGTTCAGGCAGGCGCTCGATCAGGTCAACAGTGCGCAGCAACGCGCCATCGAGATGTCGACGGCTGCGGAGGTCGGAGCCACCGATGCGGATATTGCCGAGGTGATGCTGGCCATGCAGAAGGCGAGCCTGGGATTCCAGGCGGTTCTGCAGGTTCGCAACAAGGTCGTGGCCGCCTACCAGGAAATCATGAACATGCAGGTGTAGATCGCACGACCCGCGCGCGATCGGCGGCACAGAGCACGAACGGACGGATCTTGGGAGCGGAGAATAGATGGCGGAACAAACCACACTGCTGGTACCGGCCAACGCACAGCTGTCCTGGCTGCGCCAGGTGGGCGTGATGGTGGGCATCGCCACGGCGGTGGCATTGGGAGTGGCGGTCGTGCTGTGGTCGCGCACCCCGAGCTACGGGATGCTGTACTCGAGTCTTTCCGATCGCGATCTCACGCAGGTGATGGATGCGCTGCAGGCATCGGACATCCGCTACAAGGTCGACAACGCCAGCGGGGCGATCATGGTCCCCGCGGATCAGGTCTACGACGCGCGCCTGAAGCTCGCCGCGGCCGGGCTGCCCAAGAGCGCGAGCATGGGTTTCGAGGTCCTCGAAAACGAATCCAGTCCGTTCGGCAACAGCCAGACGGCGGAACTGGCGCGGTTCCAGCGCGCGCTCGAGGAGGAACTCGCCCGTTCCATCGGCAAGCTGTCGAACGTGCGCAGCGCGCGCGTGCACCTGGCCATACCCAAGCCCTCGGTGTTCGCCCGCGACAAGAAGGATCCGAGCGCCTCGGTGCTCATCGATCTCTACCCGGGCCGCACGCTCGAGGAAGGGCAGGTCGAAGCCGTCGCCCACATGGTATCGGCAAGCGTGCCCAATCTGAAGATTTCCGCGGTCACGGTCGTGGATCAGCAGGGCCGCCTCCTCACGGGATCCGAAGGTCCCGAGCAGATGCGCGAGGCGGCGCACCGCTTTCAGTACACGCGCAAGCTCGAAGAGACCTTCGCACGCCGGATCGAGGGCATCCTCTCGCCGCTGGTCGGCAACGACGGCGTGAAGGCGACGGTGGCCGCGGAAGTCGACTTCACCGCGACCGAGCAGACCAGCGAGAGCTTCAATCCCGACTCGCAGAGCGTGCGCAGCGAGCAGACGGTGGAGGAGAACCGCGCCGGCAGCATCGAGGGCGGGGTGCCGGGCGCGCTCAGCAATCAGCCGCCGGGGGCCGGCGCCGCGCCCGAGACCACGGCCGCGGATCCGAACGCCACCGCGGCCGCGGGTGCAACGGCGGCTGCAGCGGCCAGCAGCGGGCCGCAGAGCAATCGCAAGCAGGCAACGCGCAATTTCGAGGTCGATCGCACCATCAGCCACAGCCGTCTCTCGGCCGGTTCCGTGCGCCGGCTGTCGGTCGCCGTGCTGGTCGACAACAAGACCAAGGTGGGCAAGAACGGAAAGATCACGAAGACGGCGTTCACCAAGGAGGAGATCGAGCGGATGACCGCGCTGGTCAAGGAGGCGGTCGGATTCGACGCCACGCGCGGCGATACCGTCAACGTCACCAATGCCGACTTCACCCTGCCGCCCAAGGTCGAACCTCTGCCCGAGCCGCCCATCTGGAAGCAGGCCTGGGTGATCGATCTCGGCAAGCAGGTGCTGGGCGGACTGTTCGCGCTGATCGTCGCCTTCGGCGTCATCCGCCCGGCGATCCGCGCTCTCATGCGTCGCGAGGTCGTCGTGCCGACCGGCGCCGCGCCGGTGATGAACGCCGACGGCTCATTGTCGCTGCCGGCCGGCGCGGGCGGCTCGCTGCCGGGCGGGTCCGGTCCGGTCGCTCAGCTTGCGCCGCCCCGCGATCAGTCGGAGCTCGACCGGGTGAAGGCGCTGGCATCGCAGGACCCCAAGCTGGCGGCGCAGGTCGTCAAGGGCTGGGTCAACACGGAATGATCGACCGCCCATGGCCGAAACGACCAAACTGAACGGCGTCGAGAAGGCGGCGGTGCTGCTCATGACCATGGGCGAACAGGCAGCCGCCGAGATCCTCAAGCACATGGGGCCGAAGGAGGTGCAGAAGATTGGCATCGCCATGGCCTCGCTGCAGAACGTGTCCAAGGAGTCGGTCAACGCAACGATGGCCGATTTCGTCAACAGTCTGCACAACCAGACCTCGCTCGGCGTCGGCTCCGATGAGTACATCCGCAGCGTGCTGGTCAACGCCCTGGGCGAGGAGAAGGCGGCGACCATGATCGATCGCATCCTGCTCGGCGGCAACACCAAGGGCCTGGAGTCGTTGAAGTGGATGGATCCACGCGCGGTGGCGGAGCTCGTCCGGCTGGAGCATCCACAGATCATCGCCATCGTGCTTTCCTACCTGGAGAGCGATCAGGCCGCCGCGGTGCTGCAGGAATTCCCGGAGAAGGTGCGCAGCGATCTCGTCCTGCGGGTGGCGACGCTCAACGGTGTGCAGCCCTCGGCGATGCAGGAGCTGAACGACATCCTGGAGCGGCAGCTCAAGGGCGGCGGCAGCGGACTGAAGTCATCCAGCATCGGCGGCGTGAAGTGCGCGGCCAACATCCTGAATTTCGTCGACGGCAGCGTCGGCAACAAGGTCATGGACGCGATGAAGGACGCCGACGCGGACCTCTGCCAGTCCATTCAGGATCTCATGTTCGTCTTCGACGATCTGGCGGAGGTCGACAATCGCGGCATACAGACGCTGTTGCGCGAGGTTTCCAGCGAAACGCTCGTGCTCGCGCTGAAGGGTGCCGACGACGGCATCAAGCAGAAGATCCTCTCGAACATGTCGCAGCGCGCGGCCGAGATGCTGCGCGAGGACCTGGAGGCGCGCGGGCCGGTGAAGCTCTCGGACGTCGAGACCGCGCAGAAGGAGATCATCACGATCGCACGTCGCCTCGCGGACGAGGGCCAGATTGTATTGGCCGGCGCCGGCGAGCAGATGGTCTAGCCGCCGGCCGCCATGTCCGCGCGTCCGCCCCGTATCCTCAGCCGCGACCAGGTCACCGGGATCCAGCGCTACGATCTCCCCTCGGTCGACGGCGACATACACACTGGCGTGCACCGGCAGGCGGTGCGCCCGCTGACCGCCTCGGATCTGCAGTCGATTCAGAAGCACGCCTACGAGGAGGCCTTCGCGCTCGGCCGGCGCGAGGGTCGCGAGGCCGGGCAGCGCGAGGTCGCGCAGCAGTTCGATGCGAAGTACCAGCCGAAGCTGAAGGCGCTGGCGTCCATGCTGCACGCCATTGCCGCGCCGATCGAGAGGCTCGACGATGAGCTCGAGCGAACGCTGGTGGACATGGTGGTGCTCATCGCCCGCCAGCTCATCCGGCGCGAACTGAAGACCAGCCAGGGCGAGATCGTCGCCGTCGTGCGCGAGGCCGTGGCGAGCCTTCCTATAGCCTCACGTCATCCGCGAATTCACCTCAACCCGGAGGACGTCGAGATCGTCCGCCAGGCCTTCTCGCTCGGAGATACCCAGGAGGCCTACACGCTGGAGGAGGATCCCCTGATTTCACGCGGCGGATGCCTCATCGAGACGGCGACGTCGTTCATCGACGCGACCGTGGAGGCGCGCCTGAACGCCACCATCGCGCAGTGCTTCGGCAGTCTGCGCGAGAACGATCAAAATGAATGACGCGCGTGCCGGGCGCCAGTCCGTGTGGGCGGGCAAACTCCAGCAGCACAACGAGCGGCTGCGCAAGGCGCAGTGGAAGCCGATCGTCGAGGGCAAGCTGACGCGCATGGTCGGTCTGACCCTGGAGGCGGTGGGCTGTCAGTCGGCGATCGGGGATCGCTGCCGCGTGGCCAGCCGCGGCGGCGCGCCGGTGGAGGCCGAGGTGGTCGGCTTCGCCGGCGAGCGGCTGTTCCTGATGCCGACCGGCTCGCCGGACGGCCTGGCGCCGAACGCGCGCGTCGTGCCGATCGGGCGCGCCGGCGACGTGGCGGTTGGCGATCACCTGCTCGGGCGCATCATCGACGGCGCCGGGCGGCCGCTCGACGGCAGGCGCCTGCCGCGCGCGGAGCAGCGCGTGCCGCTGAACGGTACGACGATCAATCCGCTCAGCCGCACCCCCATCAGGCAGCCGCTCGACGTCGGCGTGCGCGCCATCAACGCCCTGCTCACCGTCGGCGGCGGGCAGCGTCTCGGCCTGTTCGCGCCGGCCGGCGTGGGCAAATCGATACTGCTCGGCATGATGACGCGGTTCACCACTGCGGACGTGATCGTGGTCGGGCTCATCGGCGAGCGCGGCCGCGAGGTGAAGGAGTTCATCGAGGAGAGCCTCGGCGAGGAGGGGTTGCGGCGCTCCGTGGTCGTAGCCACGCCGGCGGACATGCCGCCGCTGATGCGCGTGCACGGCGGTTCCGTGGCGACCGCGATCGCCGAGTACTTCCGCGACCAGGGCAAGCGCGTGCTGCTGCTCATGGACTCGCTGACGCGCTATGCGCAGGCGCTGCGGGAGATCGCGCTCACCATCGGCGAGCCGCCCGCGACACGAGGCTTTCCGCCGTCGGTGTTCGCGCGCCTACCGGCGCTGGTGGAGCGCGCCGGGCCGGGCGGCAGCAACGGCGGCTCGATCACCGCCTTCTACACCGTGCTGACGGACGGCGAGGACACGAGCGATCCCGTGGCGGAGGCCGGGCGCGCAATCCTCGACGGCCACATCATTCTGTCGCGGCGGCTGGCGGAATCGGGACACTTTCCCGCCATCGACCTGGAGGCGTCGATCAGCCGCGTCATGCATCAGGTCGCCGTTCCCGGGCACGAGGCCGAGGCACGCGCCTTCCGCCACCTGTGGTCGCTGCACGAGCAGAACCGTGACCTGATAAGCGTCGGCGCCTACAAGGCCGGCTCAAATCCGGATCTCGATCGCGCCATCGCGCTGCTGCCACGAATGCGCGCGTTCCTGCGCCAGGACATGCGCGAGAAGGTCCCCATGCCGGAGACGCTGGCGCAACTGCAGGCTCTCCTCGAAGCGGGGAAGGCGGGCTAGCCGATGGCCGGGAAGAGCAAGCGCATGGGTACCGTGCTGTGGCTGGCCGCGCAATCCGAACGGGCGGCGGCGGAGCGCCTGCTGGCGAGCCGGCACGAGGTCGACGATCTCTCGCAGAAGCTGGCGCAGCTGCAGGCGGGCCGCTCGGAGTACCTCTCGCGGCTGGCGAGCGGCACGACCATGGGCGTGGCGCAGATGCGCGAGCTGCGCAACTTCGTCGGCAAGCTCGACATCGCCATCTCGCAGTTGCAGCAGCAGCTTGCCCACAAGCAGGATCTCAACGACCAGCACCGCGAACAATGGCAGGGACAGAAGCGCAGGCAGGATGCGCTGGGCGACATCGCCGATCGCTACCGCCGCGAGGAGGCACGCGCGACGGAGAACAAGGTGCAGCGTGAGATCGACGATCGCCGCCCGTTGTCGGACGGCGGCGAGCGGTGAGCTGCGAGCAGGCGGGTGCGGGGTGCAGGCCGGCGCGTGATGGCGATCGCGGTGGCGGCCGCCGGCACGCACGCATCGATGGCCGCCATTCGGCGCGCCGCCGCCATCAGCCGCTGAATCCGCACTTGCGCATCTCTTCGCGCACGTAGGAGCTGAAGCGGGCGGAGTCGGCCTCGCGCACGTGGTCCATGGACCACAGTGCCGCGCATTCGAAGCCGTACTCGACGAACCGGCGCACGTATTCCTTGGCGTCGGCCCGCAGTCTCCATGCGTTCATCTCGATGATGGTGGCGCTCACGGCGTCCTCCTCGCGCGCCCACGCGGCGCGCCTGTCGATCAGGTTTTCGGCCGTGTGGCGTGGAGGTTTAGTCCGCGGCGCCGGGCGTCTTGCCGACGGGCGAATCTGCGCGCGCGGCGCCTGGCGCACGAGCCGGCTGTCCGGACGCGGGCCGTGGTCGATTGGGACCATGGCACACCGGTTGCTGATTGGGACTGCCAGAGCACATCGTCACCCTCGAGGACCTCGCAACGCCATGCCTGCCGCCATCAACGTCGCATCCGCCACGCCTCCCGACGCGCTCAACGCGCGCGCCGCAGCCGGGTCCTCCGGCAGCAATGCAGCGCCGGAGCCGCGCCGCCGCGAGTTCTCCGAGGTGCTGCGGGACACGTCCGTCAACTCCCGGACGCAGAAGGCAAATCCTGGCTCGAAGGACGAGCCCCCGGGGGCCGCGCCGGCCGCGGATGCGAGCACCCGATCGGGCACGGAGGCGGCTCAGCCCACTGCCGAGGGCAAGGCTCCGGACGATGTCGCGGTGGACGAGGCCAAGAATGCACTGGCGGCGGAGGGCGCCGCGCAGGGCGGCAACGATTTGCCGCCGTGGCTGAACATCGTGGCCGAAGCGTTGCCGCCAGCGGCGACGCCGCCGGCCGCCGTTGCCGCCGCGAACGTCGACGGCTCGATGCCGCTCGCGGTCGTGGCGACGGCGACCGACACTGCCTCCACGGCCACCGCGCACGCTTCGGCCGGCAAGGCGGCGGCGACGCTCGATACCGCGCTCACCGGGCGCGATGCTCCTGCCGCGCCAGGCAGCAGGCGGCCTGCGCCGGGCGAAGCGATAGCGGGCAATGCGCGCGCCGGTGTCACGATCGAGCAGTTGCATCTGCGTGCATCGACCACGGGCGTCAACGGCCACGATGCCGAACTCGCGGCGGCTGTCGCCGGCGACACCGGCGTCACGGCCGATCGCGCGGCCGCCACGACGACCCGATTCGACACGGCGCTCGCGCTGGTGCAGACCTCATCCGGATCCACCACGACCGCCCAGGGCGCCCAGGCACCGGCGACCGCCGCTGCAACCACGAGCATTCCGCTGCCCCTGAACCATCCACACTGGCAGGAGGCGTTTGCCGCGCGCGTGGTCTGGCAGGTCAGGGACGGGTTGCAGCAGGTCAACGTGGCGATCAATCCCCCGGAGCTGGGACCGATCGAGGTGCGCATGAGCCTGCAGGACGACAAGGTCAGCGCGCAGTTCCTCACCGCACACCATGCCGTGCGGCAGGTGATCGAAGACGCCATGCCGCGGCTGCGCGAAATGCTCTCGCAATCCGGTCTGAGCCTCGCCGACGCGAATGTGTTCCAGCAGGCGCCCGGGCGAGACGGGCAGGCGCAGCAGTTTGCCGGCGGTGGCGCCGTCGTCGTGGACCAGGAGCATGCCGGCGGCGAGGAGGAAGTGATCTCGCACACCTCCAGTACCCTGCGCGTGGGTCTCGTCGACGCCTACGTCTAGCAGTCAGAGCGGTCGCGGCCATCGGCCATCCGCAGGACCTCCCCTCGACATGGCCCGGAGTAGTCTGGTTGTCCGGCAGTTCCGCTGCGCTCAACCGGCTGACATGCAGCCGCGCAGGGCCAGGCGTACCGGCGAACGAACGTTGGCACGACTGGACGCGCCATCACACACCGGTTAACGTTGCGGCCGGACGCGCACGCACCCGGAAGGCGAAGGCCCATGTACGAGTCGAGAGCACATCCGCCGATCTCTCGCGGTCGTTTTGTGCGGCGCGTTCTGCTTCATTGCGCGGCGGCGTTTGCGCTGTTGCTGGCATCTCTTGCGATCGGCATGGCAGGCTACGAACGCTTCGAACGACTCCCATGGCGCGACGCATTCCTGAACGCTGCCATGCTGCTCGGTGGCATGGGGCCCGTCGATGCGCCGCGGTCGGATGGCGGCAAGCTGTTCGCCGGGTGCTACGCCCTCTACGCGGGTCTGGTCTTCCTGGTTGCAGCGGGCCTGGTCCTGACGCCGGTGGTGCACCGGCTCATGCACAGGTTTCACTGGGAGCAGGGCCGCAGGTGAATTGAGCGCGTCGACGCCTCCCTGCGCATCGGTCCACCCGCGCCCGAATGGACTGTCCCGCACGCTGCGCCGTCCGTTCCGACGGTCCCCGGTGACACGAACCTTCAGGCCGGCGGCGCCGAGCGGCATCGCCATGACGCCCGGCCAACGCTGCTCGAATGGCAGGCGTCGGCGTGTGGTCGGGAGGATGCCCGGGCACAACGAGTCGCCATGGACGGGGAGGCGCTGCATATGCGGTCCCGCTCAGGGTCGGGTGTAGACGAGCGACGACAGGTAGCCGAGATACAGCCCCACGAAGACGCCGCCTTCGAACCTGGAGACCAGCCTGCCGGTGATGAACACCGGTACGCACAGCAGCGCGACGCCGGTCATCAGGGGGATGTCGATCAACAGCAGCTGCCGCTCCACCGGTATCCCCTCCGGCGACGTCAGGCAGGTGATACCCAGGATCACGAGAATGTTGTAGATGCTGGAGCCCAGTAGGTTGCCGATGGCAACGTCGCGTTCGTTCCTGATGGTGGCGACGATGGTGGTGACCAACTCCGGGCCCGAGGTGCCGATGGCCACGATCGTCAACCCGATTACGGCTTCCGATGCTCCCAGGTTGCGAGCGATGTCCACGGCGCCGGTCACCAGCCAGTGTGCGCCCAGCACCGAGAGCACTACGCCCGCGGTGAGCAGCGCCGTGTTGACGGCGCGCATGCGCGCGACGGCCCGGCTCGACTTGCTGCCGTCGGCGCCGAACATGTCCTGGAACTCATCCTTCACCGCCTGCGTCTCGCGGCTGGCCACGCGGATCAGCACCACCGTGTAGAGGACGGCGGCGCAGAGCATCACGGCGCCGTCCACTCGCGAGAGGACGCCGTTCCACGCGAACAACGTCATCAAGGCCGCCGAAGCGATCATCATCGGCAGGTCGAGCCTGATGGTCTGCAGGTGCAGCGGCAGGGGCCGCAGCAGCGCGCTCAGGCCCAGGATGAGCAGGATGTTGACAATGTTGGTGCCGGCGATGTTTCCAACGGCCAGCGCCCCGCTGCCTTCCCGGCTTGCAGTGATGCCCACCGCGAGTTCGGGAGTGCTGGTGCCGATTGCGACGACGGTGAGGCCGAGCAGCAGCGGCTTCACCCCCAGCGACAGCGCCAGTCGCGTCCCGCCGCGGACCACCAGCTCGGCGCCGATGAGGAGCAGGGCCAGGCCCGCGGTGAAGAAAGCGATTCCGTTGATGTCCAATGCCGGCCCGTCGCCGATCAGTTCCTTCGTCCCCGCACGGCCAGCACGTCAACGCCGAGATCGGCGAGCAGCCGTTGGGCAACGCTGCCGGGCAGCATCACGGCGAGGCCGCGGCGGCCGGACGTCCCCATTGTAGCGAGGCCGATCCCATGCTTCTGCACGAAGTCCTCGAGCAGCGCTCCGACGGCGCCGTGCTCGCCATATGCCCTGACCGGGTACCGTGCCCCGGCCACCGCAGGCGACGTCGCCCGAACCAGCGCGCGATCGCAGCGGGGGCTCGGGTCCGTGGCACGCATTTTCGCCGTCGGTGTCATTTCGACTCATGCAAGGTCTTCGGGCGCGCGCACGTGACGATCCATTTCATGACCGGGACGACCGGCGCGATCCGGTTCGGCCGACATGATCATCGATTACCGCTGCGCGAGGTGTGCCGCGCCTGACGGCGGATCGCCGCCCCAGAAAACCCGCTCCCCTCCAGTCCGCAAGGTACCGGATGCGCGCGTCGGGGAGAACCGCGAAGCAACGAGCCCCGTGCCTTCGGAGCGGGCGCGAACGTGCACCTCGCGCATGCTCGGGCGCGCGGAGAACCTGCCCGGGGGCGTCGGCCGTCCCGGGTCGATGGGAAAGTCATCTGCCGGTCTGGCACGAGTGCGGCGCGGCCGCGGACACCGCAGGCATCGCGCGGCCCGGCATCGGCTCAGGGCGCGGAATCCGGCGGCGGCTGTCCCTTGGCGTCTATCCAGATGAAGCCGTCGCGGTTGGGCATCCTTACCTGCGGCAGCGTCCGGGCGTTCATCTCGTCGCCCCCGCCGATGATGTTGTTGCGATTCAGGAGATACGCGGTGAGCGCGTAAACCTCGTCATCGCTCAGGGACTCCGGCCTGTCCATGGGCATGGCGCGCCGGATGAAATCGAAGAGCGTGGTGGCGTATGGCCAGTACGTCCCGATGTTCTTGTCCGGGTATTCGCTGTCGAGCGGCGAGGTCCCGCCGGCGAGCTCGTCCGCCGTGCCGCCGACGCCGTCCTTGCCGTGGCAGGCCGCACAACGTTGCGCAAACAACTCCTTGCCCTGCGCGGCCGTCCCCTTGCCCTCGGGCAGGCCCGTGCCGTCGGGGTAGATGCTGAGGTCCCAGGCGGCGATGTCGGCGGCCGAGGCGGGCCTGCCCAAGTGCGGGCTGTCGGGGCCGTCGTCGGCGGCGAAGGCAGTACACGGCGCGAGGCAGGTGCTCATGGCCAGGATCGAGATATAACCCAAGCCACGCCGCAGACTTGTGTGCGAAAAAAATGGATCCCGGCGTTCACCGGGATGACAAGGTTGGGCAACGCGCGCAAGGCTTGCGCCGGGATGGCAGGACTGCAGATCAGCGCCGCCGGTATGCGTGACCACGATTCGACCGGGCGCACGGGTACTGTGAACGTGATCAGGCGTAGACATGACTGACCTTGCCGTCCTCGCTCACCTCCCAGGAGACGATCGCGTTGTAGTGGAAATAACCGTTGCGCCCGCGCTCGGCCACGAGCGCGTCGCGCTCCGGCTGCACGTAGCCGGTCTCGTCGGTGGCGCGGCTCTTGAGGACGGCCGGCGTGCCGTCCCAGTGCCAGCCCATGCGAAAGCGCGTGAAGCAGCGCGGCAGCACCGGCGCCTGCAGCGCGGCCTCGGCCCAGCTCTTGCCGCCGTCGGCTGAGACCTCCACCCTGGTGATGCGGCCGCGACCGCTCCAGGCGAGTCCGCTCACCTCGTAATAGCCCGTACCCGGCAGGGTCATGCCGTGTGTCGGCGCCATGATCACGGACTTGGCATCGATCCAGAAGGTGAATTGCCGCGCCTTGCCGCTGGGCAGCAGCTCGGTGTAGCGCGAGGTCTCGTTGCGTGACATCACCGGCCGATCGGTGAGCTCCAGCCGCCGCAGCCACTTCACGTTGAGCACGCCCTCCCACCCCGGCGCGACGAGGCGTAGCGGATAACCGTTCTCCGGGCGGATCCTCTCGCCGTTCTGGTAGAGCGCGAGGATGCAGTCGTCCATCGCCTTTTCCACCGGCAGGCTCATGTGATGTGCGATCGCGTCCGCACCCTCGGCGATCATCCAGGTCGCGGCCGGCTCGATGCCGACCTCCTCCAGCAGTATCGACAGCGGCACGCCGGTCCACTCGCTGCAGGAGGCCAGCCCGTGCATGAAGCCGGCGGGCTGCCGCGCGGGTTCCTCGCGCCAGCCGGCGTTGCTGTTGCCGCCGCACTCGATGAAGATGAGGTGCGAGCGCATGGGGTAGCGCGCCAGGTCCTTCACGGTGAATTTCAGCGGCTGCTTCACCCTGCCGTGGATGAGCAATCGATGCCCGGCCGGATCGATCTGCGGCACGCCGTTGTGGTGGCGCTCGAAGTGCAGGCCGCTCGGCGTGATGGTGCCTTCCAGTTCGTGCAGCGGCGTCCAGGAGATGCCGTTCCCCGGCACCGCGGAGTTGGCCGAGATCCAGCGCACGACCTGCTCGTGTTCGGAAGGCCGGCCGTAGTTGGAGAAGGGCAGCCCCGGCTTGCGCATCCAGGGCGGCGTGGTAAGCGTGCCGTCGGCCGGCGAGGTGGAGTCTTCGGCCGACAGCGCGGCGCCGGCGGCCATGCCCGCGGCCAGCGCAGCGCCGCGGCGCAGGAAGATGCGCCGGTGCAGCAGCCCGCCGCCTGCCACCGGGATCAGGTCCTCGGCGCGCATGAGTCCCGGCAGCGACGAGTTCTCCTCGTTGTCGTCCTGCATTGCGTCTCCCTCTGACGGTCCGCGTCGCCATCATAGCGCCAAACACCGCCAGCCCGTGCCCCGTGTACTCGCAACGGCCGGGTGGTGCTCGCGTGGAGATTGCGGGGGCTGCTGACCTGCCGGCGGGGCGTCGCGGCGAGGGTGCCGGGCGGCACCGGCGCGCGGCCAAATGCCGCATGCGTCCGATTGTCGCACCGTTATAGAATCCGCCCGTGATCCTGACCAGCCTTTGCCTGCGCTACCTGCTCCTGTTGCGTGCCATCGCCATGGGCGGGCAGGTGCTGGCGCTCGTCGCCGTGCACCTGCTCTCGGGCACTGCAATCCCCTGGCCGCCCATCGCCATCGTGATGGGCGTGCTCGCCGTCATCACCTTGCGCAGCTGGAGCGACATGCGCGCCGGTCAGCAGATCACCGAGACGGTGGTGATGCGGCAACTGTGCGTGGACATCGCCGCGCTCGCCATACTGCTTTATTTCACCGGCGGCTCGCGCAACCCGTTCGTGTCGCTGTTCCTGCTGCCGATCACCGTCGCCGCCGCCACCCTGCGCCCGGCCTATACCTGGCTTCTGGTCGCCGCTGCCGCCGGCTGCTACACGCTGCTCATGTTCTACCACCGGCAGACCCTGCACTGGGTGCATGACGGCGATTACTTCGCGCTGCACCTGTGGGGGATGTGGCTCGGATTCCTGCTGAGCGCCGGTATCGTCGCATTCTTCGTCGCTCGCATCGGCGCGACGCTGCGCGCGCATGATCGCGAACTGGCCGGTGCAAGGCAGATGATGGCGCTCGGAACGCTCGCTGCCGGCGCCGCGCACGAGCTCGGCACACCGCTGGCGACCATGGCGGTTGTGTCCAAGGAGCTGCAGCACGATCTGCACGATGAAAGGGCGCTGCGCGAGGGCCTCGCCGTGCTGCGCGCGCAAGTGGATCGATGCAAGGAGATACTCGGCCGCATGGCCGCGCAGGCCGGCGAGCTGCGCGCCGAGGGCGGCGCGCGCACGACCGTCGATCGCTATCTCGAAGCGGTTGTCGGCGAATGGCGCGCGCTGCGCCCCGAGGTTCAGGCAATGGTGAAGTTCGACGGGATGCAGCCGGCGCCGGCAATCCTCGCCGATCGCAGGGTCACACAGGCGTTGATCAATGTCCTCAACAATGCCGCCGATGCCTCGCCAGCCAACGTCGAGGTGGCCGGCCATTGGGATGCCGGGGAGCTGAAGCTCGAGATCCGCGATCGCGGCGCCGGCGTTCCGCCGGGCCTCTCCGGAGAGATCGGCAAGGCCTTCGTGACCACCAAGGCCGACGGCATGGGGCTGGGGTTGTACATCGCGCGCACGACGCTCGGCCGGCTCGGCGGCCACGTGGAACTGCGCAACCGCCGCGACGGGCGCGGCGCCGTGGCCACCATCGATCTTCCACTCGCGGGTTTGAGCGCATGAACGGGCGGCTGCTGGTGGTCGATGACGACGAGACCTTCCGGGGTGTGCTGTCCGCGGCGCTCGTGCGCCGCGGCTACGAGGTCGCGACGGCCGCCGATGCGTCCGCGGCGATCGCGCTCGCCGCCGGACAGCGCTTCGACTACGCTGTGGTCGATCTGCGCATGCCCGGTCCCTCCGGGCTGACCGTGGTGGAGGCTCTGGTCCGCGACCAGCCGGGCATCCGCATCGTGGTGCTGACCGGCTACGCCAGCATCGCCACCGCGGTGGAGGCCATCAAGCTGGGGGCGGTGCACTATCTCACCAAGCCGGCCGACGCCGAGGAGGTCATCCAGGCCTTCGCGCGACAGGCCGGTGACGTCCATGCACCGGTTCCTGACGCTCCGCTGTCGGTCGGGCGCTTGGAGTGGGAGCATATCCAGCGCGTGCTGGCCGACTGTGCCGGCAACATCTCCGAGGCGGCACGCAAACTCGGCATGCACCGGCGCACGCTGCAGCGGAAACTTCACAAGCGCCCGGTCCGAAGCTGAACGGTTGCCTTCGGGACAGGGAGGCATCCACGTCCGGCCCGCCATCGGCCGCAACTCACGGTAATTCCAGCCTCTTGCGGGCGCATCCCGACCGGGCAGGAGAATAGGCACGACTCTTGTATCAACGGGGACTGGAGGACCGTCGATACATGTTTGGCATCACCCGCAAAGCCGCCCCCGTCGCCGCACCGGCCCCGGCCACGCCCGCCGCCCTGGACGCCATCGTCGAGGCTCTGCAATGGTTCGACCCGTTCAAGAGCCTGGACACCTCGGACCTGCTGGTGCTGGCCACCAAGGCGAACATCGAGCAGATCCCGGCGCGCCAGTCGCTGTTCAAGCAGGGCGCCAACGACCCGTGGATGTTCTGCCTCATCGAGGGAACGGTGGAGCTGAAGGCGGCCGACGGCCGGGTGCAGCCGGTGGTGGCGCGCAGCTCCGCGGCGCGCAACCCGCTCTCGCCGCTGAAGCCA